>Ga0265298_10000417_pt1 | contig 63407 bp, 107 predicted proteins | sample AusTroGonzalo_MG_3_FD_193486 | JGI IMG/M metagenome (GOLD analysis project Ga0265298, IMG submission 193486) | Bovine rumen microbial communities from tropical cattle in Woodstock, Queensland, Australia - Gonzalo_01 | ecosystem: Host-associated > Mammals > Digestive system > Stomach > Rumen ... | reverse complement strand
CCAATGCGTCATCATACTTCTAAGATGCACGACGAAGGTCTTAAAAACGACGTATTTGCTATCAATTGGTGAAAGTTAAAGCCCAATTTAGAGGAGCAAGAAGACAAAAATGAAATTCCAAACGAATCCAGCGAAAGACGATGAACTTTGCGAACGCACTGACATTGCAAATCCATTATACACAGATCCGATAAACCCAAAGTTAGGCTATTACTACCTTTTTGACGAACTCAGAAACAGAATACACACCCATTTTGACGGCCGCCGCCATTTTACGTCGTGGGAGTCTGCAAGATTCGCACGAAGCTGTTCAACGATGTGGTCTTTTTTGAAAATCTACAGACACTGGGAATACCCGGACGCAAAACAAGAGGCTATAAACCACAAAAAGGAACAATTTCGCATCTGTCAAATACTTCTTTAATCACAAAAAATTTTCTCAAGAATCCCCGGAGTGACCGCCGGGGCTTTTAATTTGGTCTCATAATACCTTTTTGCTATGTGGTCACTCAATGGTCACTTGGAGCAAGCGTTAAAACAAGCAATCCCAATAAATACAAGGGTTCGCAAGCGTTTTTAACTACTACTCCAGGTAATTCGGGTAATACTAACGAAAGTAGGTCGGATGAAAAATCCGACCTTTTATTTTTGTTTTCGCCATTTTTATTTCCTCTCATTTTCTTTCATTTGCTAATTTCTCACTAATTAGGTCACTCAACGGTCACTCAGAAAATGGAAGTAAAAGAGAAAGTACACATCAACAAAAGGCCCATGAAAGCGGGCGGTTACGCCCTGCACCTGGACTACAGGATTGCCGGAAAACGCGTCAGGGAATTTTTAAAGCTTTACCTGGTGCCGGTCAAAAACGCATCCGACAAGATAAAAAATGACGAAACGATGCGCATTGCAGTCGAAATGAAAAATAAACGCATTCGAGACCTTGACGCGAGCGAATTGGGTATAAAATTGCCAAACCGCATCAAAGTGACGATGGCGGATGAATATCTTAGAGCAAAAGCCACAGCGCTCAAAAACCAACGCTCAAGGCTAAACAACCTGAGCGTCGTCAACCACTTCAAGGACTTTCGCCCAAACGCGACTCTACAGGATGTTGATCGCGAACTTTTCAGGCAATTCATCGATTATCTTATCAGCAAAAAGCTATCAAACAACACGGTAAGGCTTTACGGCATCATTTTTAAGGCGCGAATGCACGACGCCTACATTGACGGCAAGATTGCCAAAAAACTCGACCTTTACGGCATCACGCCCGCCAAGAAAAGCACCAATGTTGACTTTTTGACGACGGACGAATTGCGGATGATGTACAAGACGCCCGCCCCGGAGCATATCAAGAACATTTTTCTTTTTTGCTGCTTTACCGGCTTACGCTTTTCGGATGTAACCAACCTGCAATGGAAAGACATGGACAAGGGTACAATCGTAAAGCAGATGAAAAAGACTGGCGAAATCGTGCGCGTGCCGCTCTCCGAGAACGCCAAAAAGTTTTTGCCGCCACGCAACGGCAAGGACGGAAAAATATTCGATATCGGACCGCTAAACACTTTTTCCAGGTCTCTGAAAATTTGGGCGAAAGAAGCCGGGATCCGCAAAAATGTACACTTCCACATGGCACGGCATTCTTTCGCCACAATCGCGCTGGAGAACGGGGCGGACCTTTACACGGTCTCGAAATTGCTGGGGCATAAAGAAGTTACCACGACCCAAATTTACACCAAGGTACTTGACGAAGGGCGCAAAAAGGCCGTCGAGCTTATTCCAGGAATGGAAGACTAAAAAAAGAGGCTATTCAGCCTCTTTTTTTTCATTGAGATATCTTTCGATTAGCCAGCGAACAAAGCCGCTCAAATTGCCCGCAAGCGGGATATTCCGGATATCTTCTTCAATCGCTTTTTTTCTCGCAAGCGCAAGTTTTTCGGCGTCAAATACGACGCAAGATTTTTGCATAGCCATTAGCTTACCTCCTTGTCTTCATCCCAGTCTTCGGAGTAGTCATTGACGAATTTTGTCGTGCATCCATCGCACAGACTTTCAAAATACGAATGGTCACCATCATCGGCTTTTGCAGACACAAAATTGTACTCATCATCCGTCAGTACAATCACAATATCTTTTTCGCGATTGATAAAAACATTATCCGGAGCCTCTTCATGTTCCCAGCTCCAAAAAATTTGTTCGGCAATTCGACGATTACGATGATCACTTGATTCGTAGTTGCTTTCATTTGCGCTGTCGCTCCACAATTTTTGGCACCATTCGTCAAACATTTGCTCTTTCATCTTATCTGTAATAAGAGCAAGAGCATCGTCACTCAACACATCTTCGAACTCCGATTTAAAATAGTCATCAAGCCATTCGGAGTAATCTTGCGGATAGTAAGTTTCACCATCAAATTCCCCGGTTGACCAAGATTCGTCATTAGTCGAAAATTTATCTTCAGCGTATTCACCGCCATTCTTATCGGACGAATAGCCTAAATGAGCTGAGCAAATCCAATTGCAATATCCATTGCCGTGAGCAACTCCAGCGCTCAAAGCCATGTCATTTACAGCTTCTTCAATAGTGTAGGTTTTCATAGCATTATCCTCTTTCTAATTGTTTATAGTATGAATATATATATTTTCATACTAAAAAGCAATACTTTTTATAAAAAAAATCAAAAAAAAATGACGGCCCGCAAAATCGGACCGCCAAAAAGCAAAAAAAACGCCTACTCATGCTCATTACAGATTACCAGATTACCCGCCAACCGGCAAAGCATAGTAACCATGATTTCTGCATTCGCAGATTCAGTTATTAAGTCTTTTTTAACGTCTCGACCCATGCCAACCAGCACACACGCGCTACTGTCACGGTACGAGTTTCCACGATGCACACGAACCCCGCGTTTCGCGGGAACTTTCGCATTCCAAATCAACGGCAACTCACGCTTAAATTTCGGCGATTGCGAGTTCTGCACGGTATAAGTTCCCGTCGGAATCGCCTTCGAGCGATTTTCAAGCGTGTTGCAGATAACTTGTCCGCAAAAATACAGGCGTCCAAAAATCGAGTTTTCGGTAAATACATCACGAACCAATACCAACATCTTATTCCTCCATGTTCGGGATCCATACTGTTCTTACTTTGTCAATATTTGCACGGCACCAGTCGCCCTCTTTCGGTTCGCCATACCACGATTTAGACAAGCTAACAGCAAGCTGAATGACATTAGCCTTGCTTGTACGATAGCCCGCCAAATCGCGGAGCATGGCAAAAAGTAAAAGGTTGGTATCTTCGAAGCTGAGGTCTTGACCGTATCCGTTACAGTCGTGGACAAGCCAACAGATGCGCTCTTCGAGCGTGCCAAGGTTCGGGGCGTACCAGTCCACAATCTTTGGACCCGAACGGCCATCAAACATGAAGCCTGGAGCCGTCACGACATTGAGCGTGCCATAGTTTGTGCGAATCAATAGATTCACTTCGTCACAGAGCGGATAACGCCGCGTGTCGTTTTGCACGATTTTTTCCAGGCATTCACGACCCAAACCGCCAACAAACTCATAGCCGAGAACTTTCAGACCGTACTTATGCAACCGCCTAGACATCTATCCCTCGCGTTCTACAATCTCTTCGTAGTTTTTGCACTTTTGCGGGACACGCCCCGCCATCATCTCGCAGATGAAGGCCATATTGCACGCCATGTGCTTGTAGTGCGGGATTCCCGACTCGTGATCCACAGACTCGGGGTTGTCTACGAACTCCAAGGCGTGGCGAAGTAGTGCATCCACGTAGCGGCGCATCTCCACGGTCTTCCAGTTGTCGGATGAACCGTATTTTTTGTTTCCGTACATGCGGACTTCGGCAATGTCCTTGATTATCTGTGTCGGCACGAGCGAGAGCCGGAGCTTTCCAGCGTCAGCCTTTGCGGACTGGTCCTTCACATCGTTCATATAAGTTCACCTCCGTTCAATCAGCCGCCGCGCACCACATCAGCACGCAGTACACGGCAAGGTTCAGGGCCATAAGGGCAACGAGTAGCTTGAACATCAATTCTATGTCTGGATGGGGTCCATCAAATTAACGACCATCCTAGCATGACCCTTGCCGACATACACTCGGTCTGTCGCTGTCCACGACCTTCCATCGATGGTCATGTAAAGATTAAGAGCACCGTAAGTGTTAGCCAAATCATTCCTTGTAAAAATGTCCGTTGCGCTAAGGTCTATGTATTTTCTGCTGTTTGCCGGCACGATAGCATATTGACCACCGCCAAACAGTACCGGACGCGTCTGCGATGTGTCCGTATTTAATCGCCCCAAGTTGAATGCGACGTTGATGTCTGCTGAGCTGTTGTTCTCTATGATTATCGAAAGAGTGTAGACGAGCGTAAATTGGTAACCATATTGACTAACATTTACGCTTGCACCGACGCCAGGCATAAATTGGGATATAGCGCTGCCCCAATCACAAAGTTTATAGTCTACTGTGCTGGCCCCTATTGTATTCCACGCATTTGTATTGACAATGCCTTCCGTCATCATATTCGCGTAATATTTGCTATCGATTGGCCTTACTGTATATGTATTGCCTGTTATATGGAATATGTACTTTTTACCGAAACGGCATTTAACAGACACTGTAGATACAGCACCGTCTTCATGATAAAGACGGTTGCTACCGGAATCGCGAACGGCCACCGACAAAAGATTTGAACTATCTGTTATAGGATATGTTCGTGCAGCGTCTGTAAGGTCAAGCAACACGTGTAGTTCGTCATTTCTCGAATCACTCAAGGCATACGGAACGTCAATGTACGCCATTACAATTTCATACAAACCATCTTCAGTTAATTCTTCTATTTTATATGTAACAAATTTATTGTTTACGTTATTGCCTAATCTATTGAGAATTTTTAGATACGCTAAAGACGATACCTGCTGATTACGGCCGACGTCTCCGTATGCTTGCGTAAGATCAATTCTTGTCAAGCAATCCTGCTTGTTTGCAATAGCCCCCGCCACGGCCGTACCGCTCTGCGGATTGGTACTAGACGCGCTGTACGTCTGGTCAACCGTGACCGCCGCCGGAATCGTGGGCTTGTTGCTGAGGTCGTTGTAAGAACCGGTGATGGCGACCTTCTTCAGGTCCTCCCCGCCCACCTTGAGCGTCTGCGCGTCAAGCGAGTCCGCAGTACGGTCGCCGAGGTTGCTTGCGGCAAGCGCAGCCTTCAGCGCGTCTATCTCCGCCGCCATCACGCACAGTGCGTGCGCCAAGGTCTCCGGCATATCACCCTTGAGGCGGTCCCGGATTTCCTTTTCCATCAGCTTAGAGAGCTGTTCGCCAAGTATGGCGTCTCCGTTGTAGTCCTGCGGTGTTATAGGCATTTTCAAAACCTCACTCTGTACTTCCTTTCAAGTACACGCTTTAGTGTAAACTTCGGCTTCACGCAGAAGCACATCTTCTGCGGATTCCAGCCAAGAAACCGACCGAACGAGTCAAGTACGCAGTCCCTGAACCTCTCCGTCGTCCTACGCATGGTCTTGTGCTTCATCATCCCCACGTAGGTATTCATAGAAGACAGAAGCCTGTCCGTCTTCCATTGGATACCCTTGACCCGTTTCCATTCCTCAACCTTGCGGAAGGCTCTCCTCACGGTGGACCTGTCGATGATTTCTCGGTCGTACCTCACATGGCTACCGAGTATCCTCACGCCCTTGGAATAGTGCTGTAGGTAGAACTTCCGTTCATTCAGGCTTACTTTCAGCTCGGCCAGACGTTTTCGTAGTTCAGGGATGACCGACAGAAATTTCGCCTTGTCCTTGGTTACGATGTAGATGTCGTCCACGAAGACTACCACGCGCATAAAGTCTAGCGTCTCCATCCATCGGATAACATCGTTGATGTACCGCCCCATGGCGTTCTGCCAAATCAAAAATCCAATCGCACCGCCGGTGCCTACGGGCTTGTTGAAAAGGCTCTTTTCTGGAGCTATGCCGGACCATTCCGACTTAGGCACATACACGTTGCAGTGCCTTGCTGGATCGGCCCTCATGCACTCCGTCATCATGTAACGCAGGTCGTCCGCCACGTCTCCCGAATACGCACTGTCGATTATGTCTAGCTGTTGCTTCAATGCGATTTCGACGTCGGCGTTTGGGAAGTAGCCCTTCAGGTCAAGGTGCGCTATCCAAGCGTCCTTTGTGAACCCGTCGGTAACCTCGAACACGTCCTTGCGGAACTGAAAAATTGCCGCGTGAAGTCCCTTTCCTCGCCTGTTGTTGTACGAGCGTTCCGAAAGGATTCTTTCGTATTCAGGGCGCAATTTGCGCTCAATGAAATGGTGTACGATACGAACGTACATTATCGTAGCGAAGATTTCACGCGGCTTCGGAATTTTGACGACAAAGGCATAGTTGGTGGCAGTATCGAGCGCACGCCCGTTGAGGTCTACGCATAGCTGGAACAGGTTCTTCTCCATGTCCATCTCGAAAAGCACCGCATCGCGTGAGCGGCGCTTGTTGCTCCTCGCAACGAGATAGACGTTGTAGAGTTCCTCAAGCGTAACCATACTTTCCACACAAAGGCATACATCCGTCAAGTTCGCGCACGACAACACCCTGTTGTTGTTGTTCAAGTTGTTGTTGTTGTTGAAATTGCCGTTGTTGTTCATATTCCACGCATGGCCGCGCGAACGCAACACAGGCAACCACCGCAGCCTAACGGCTGCTCTAGGGCGCACTTCCTGGAATGGTATTAATGATACCGTCGCCCCCTCTTAACTTTGATTGTATACCGGAACGGAGGCCGTCGTTTGAAGCCTTCGTTGACCGTACTTCGCGGGAGAGCTTTTCCCTCCACGCGATAATGCCGTCGTCAATCCTCTTTATGTATTCGAATGTCGATATGAACTTTTTCTCGTTCTTCGCCAATTTCGCCATGTCTTCTTGACTTACGCCAAAAAGACCTTTACAAGCTTTATCACCTCCATATAATTTCTTGTCGCAACAAATCCTCATCAGCCCCTTCAGCACCTCGAAATGCGATAGAAACTTGTCCGTGTGGACTAGCTTGTCAACACCGCGCAACTTGTAGGACATCGTGAAGTCCGAAAGCATTCCCATCACGGCGTCAAGCATACGCTCGCCGAGAACGGCACGGTCACGCTTCGGCATTACGAAGCGCAGGTCGTACACGATACCAGCTAGGCGGTACGTGTTGATGTAGATTGGAGCGTCGAGTAAGGTCTTGGACATGGTTCGCTGATTGAGGGGTGAGGCGCGGCTTATGAAGGCCGCGCCATGTTAAGGACAAAGTATCAATAATTTAAGAGCGCGCACGACAACACCCTGCTGTAGTCGTCCAAGAAGGTGCTGTTGATGAAAATGCCGCGGTTGCTCATACCCCACGCAAGGCCGCGCGAACGCAACACAGGCAACCAGTACCATTTTTCGTACAAACTAATTCTAGTACTAGAAATCTTGGACATGGCGATGTTCACCCTGTCCGTGGACTTGAGCACGCTCGAATTACTGCACGACACGTCCTTGAACAGTTCACGCTGCACCTTGGCACCGGCCATGAACCAGTCGCCGTAGCGAAGTCCCGGAACATTCCAGAAGTTCTTGCCAGTTCCGAATGAGCCGTAAGTCGTGTAGTGTGTCGTGGCGAAGTTTGCAATCGGGAAGAAGGCGCGTTCTTCGGATGCGTTGATGTCGGTCAAAATCTTCGTTTCGGCCTTGCCATCCTTATAGATGGGCGCATTGAAGGACGAAGGGTACTTGACGAATCTAGAGCGTAGATACCGTTCCCAGCCGTCCACGCCCGTGCCGTATGTCGTGAGTTCCGAAGCGCTCGGGTGCTTGCTGCCCTGGTCCACCGTAATCCACTCCTGCAATGTATAGAATGCGTTGGCTGCGCCGTCGTTCGCACCGTCCCAAGACGATTGTCCGCTCGGCAGTCCTTCGCCGGACAATTTCGCACGGAGTACCTCCCACGACACGCCCTGACGGTAGCCTTTTCTGTCGGCGTTGTCTTCAATGGTCGACTGAATGAGCGCGTCCACGTCGATTGTGGACGGGATGGAATAGCTACCGATGGAAGCGTCTTCGCACCACTTGCATGTCGTGTCTACGTTTTTCCAGAAGATGTAGACCTTCTTTACGAAGACTGCACCGACCACGCCCACGCTTTCGTATCCGGCGGCCTGCATTGCAGAGTCGTCGAGAGTCTCGAGAGCGATAATCTTCGCCTTGCCTTCCGGCGTTCCGCTAGGCACGGAGCCGTCGGATTCCGGCGTGTACGCGCATGTGGACGGCACGTAGAGCACGTCGCCCTGGCGGGGAATGATGGCTTCCACGTTCTTGCCGTCAAAGTGAAGCTTGCCCGTGTCCGCCTCCATAGAGACTGTGGACTTGCCTAGAGCCGTGCGGGCGGTGTCGGCGGCGTATGCCGTGGCGTCCGTGTACTTGTTGATGAATGTTCCTGCCATGGTTCAAATTCTCCTTTAATTAGTCCGCCGCAGGCGTAACGGTGAACGACACGTTGTTGAGCTTCAGTTGCTTGTGTGCGACATCGATTTCCACGTCGAGCTTGTCCTGCTTCTTGATGATTTCGGACGCGATCTTGGTGGTCAGCCTTTCTAGCTGTGCGCCCTTGATGGCGTCGTCCTGATAGTCTTGCGGTGTAACTGGCATATTACTTACTCTCCTTTACCGTTTATGCGGAGGCAATTGCGGCCGCCATGGCGTTGTCGAAAAGGGCGTCGACCTCGGCGTCGGTCATGAAGTCCATGACGACGGAGTCCGTCCCGTTGACTGTCTTCTTGAGTGAGCCGCCACCGCCGCTCTGGTTTGCGACGTACTTGACGTCCGTGACTGCACCCGTCTTGAGGTCGTTCAGGGTCTTCTTGTCGTCGGCGGACATCACGCCAGCGGTAGCTCCAGTCGTGCCCGTAGCGACCGCAAGAGGGACGACCACGTTGCCGTTGTTGTTGAGCTCGGTCCCGGAGGAAGACCCGATCTTCACGCTCTTTACCTTGGATGCGAGCGATTCTGCTACGTCATCTCCGCCGATTTTGAGCACCTGAGAGTCAATTTCGTCCGCGGTGCGTGTGCCGAGGTTTTCTTCCTTGACGGCCTCTTCCAATGCACCGATACGCGCGTCATGGTCGTCGAGCGCGGCGGCGATTACCTCGTCCTTGTCCTTCGTGGCTTCGCCCGATGCGAGGTCGTCGAGCTTCTCCTTGTCGGAGGCCGACATGAGGCCTGCGGAACCTCCAACGCCGTCAGTGGACGGAGTGGCGACTGCGTCAGGAATCGTGACGGTGTGTTCCCCGAGGGTCGTCGTGTGGCCCAGCGAGTCCACGGTTGCAGATAGCGCCTTGAACGTATCCCCGAATCCCGGGGTCTGCGCGGTCGTGTCGCCCTTGCTCGTGTTGGCGCCCGATGACGGGTGCGTGTACACGGCGGTTTCCGCGCCGTCAACCATGATGTTGCCGTTTGTCTGCGAAGCCTCGACCTTGTTGGCACCTGCCGTAATGCCGTCGAGCTTTTCCTTGTCCGTGGCGGACATGAGGCCCTTCGTACCACCAGCGCCTGAAACGGAGGGCGATGCGTCCGGGACGGTCTTCTTTGTAGGCGCGATTACTCCATTCGCATCCTGCGAGATGGAGTCGATGAACGAGTAGGAGTTGCCGCTTGCGGTCGGGTCGGTTACGGCCGTCTGCTTCGGCTTGTAGCCCGACTGGATGTCGGATTCCATGGCGTCGATTGCGTCTCTTACAGCCTTCTCGCTTGCCGCCTTATTGTTCTCTGTCGAGACCGTGGCGCCGACGGAGCCTGCGAGCTGTACGAGACCCTTCTGCGAGGTTGACGCTTCCTGGATGTCGGCGAACGTTGGCGTCATTACGCCATTTGCATCCTGAGCAATCCCCGTGAGCGTCTTGGTGGTCGAACCTTGACCTCCTGGTATTGCCGTCTGCTTCAGCTTGAACTCGCCATCCATGGAGTACCAGTAGTGCGTACCGTTACCACTGTAATACTTCAGGTCCTCTCCATTCCTTACCTCGATGTCGCCGTCCGTGATTGTACCGGCAGCCGTAACATGGACAGTGGAACCCGTAGGAATCGTCTCCGAAATCGCATTGATCTGCGTCGGTGTCATCGGACCGTAGTCCTTGCCTCGGTTCAGGATTGCGTTGTCGATTTCGGTGCGGACCCCACCTGACGTAATGAGCCTGTCGTCACCACTCGTCGCAGTGCTTGTCATCGCCGCCGTATCGATCTGCGTAAGGCCTACCGCATGGTCATCAATCTGCCCGGTGCCTACGGCCTTGTCTCCAATCTTGTCCTGCGTGACCTTCTTCGCCCCGATGGACACGTTCAGCGTCATTGCGGTCGAAGACTCGCCGTTCCACGTCTGCGTACCGCTTACGTCGCCCTGAAGGGTGAACGTTCTCGTGCCGTCGAAGCGCTTCGCCTCGATGTCGGCGATTACGCCGTCCTTGTCTACTACTTCACTTACACCTGGATTGTTAGCCATGCTAAAACCTCCATAAATTGCGTTAGCCGAAACGGAGCTGTCCGTTTGCGACGATGAGGCCCTTGGCCTTCAGGTTCTCTATTTCTGCGGCATTGTCCGCGTCGCCCTTCTTGACCTTGGCAATGAGCTTCTTTAGGCCCGGCGTGTCGAGCACCTGGCGCTTTGTGGTTTCTTCTTCACTTTCTTCCGTTGCCGCCATTCTTGTACTCCTTGAGGGTCTCGATAACTATGTCCATCTTCACCAGCACCTGCGCCAGTTGCACGTTCAGCGTGGCAATTTCCTTGCCGGTGGCCTCGATGCGGATGTCCGCCTTGTCCTGCCAGTTCTGCATAGCCTTGTGCTCGACTTCCATGGCGGTCATGCGTGCCTCGGAAACCCCGCTATCCTTGTGCTGGATGTAGAGCGTAACCGCGGCCATGAGCGCCACCATTCCCGTGATGAGGGGATGTAGGAGCTTTCGCCACTTCTCGTGCTCGGTATCGATTACTTCTGTAGCCATTCAGCCGCCTCCGTTACGTGTTCACGAGCTGTCCGGCACCTACCGGATGCAGAACGGTCTCGTTGGCAGTCTGCTTGACCACGATGAAGTCGCATCCGCAAAAGCCGGTCATTTTCCACTTCTTGCCAGTCAGCCCGATGTCGATGTACGTGACGTCGGACGCGCCCTGGTCGATAAGTACGGAATGGCGAGCACCGTAGTTAGCGTTTGCGAGAAGCGAAGCGAGGTCGAGGACAGTCCCAGTATTCTGCGGAGTGATGTTCAGAACGCACCCCTTCGTGATGTCGAAGGCCGGAGTAAGTCCGCCGTTTGAGTCGAGTTCTGATTCCTGGATGTCCTGAACGAACTGACCCTTGAAAAGGGCCATCTTGTCGAAACGGGCCGCATTGTTGAACGTTGCGATGCCGTCGAAACGGGCAGTATCAGCAGCACGCCCAGATGCAGCGGCGCGCCCGATTACAATAGTTCCTTCCGTATTCGTGGCGAGTATTTCGTCAGTCTTGACGTCACCTTTGAATCCGGTTGTCGTACCTAGAAGGCTTACACCACCTCCTGCTGAACCGATAGCGACTGCAGTGTTCTGCGTTTTCGGCCCTATCGAGTCGGTGCTGACTCCGTCCGGGATGATTACGCCGTTATCGGCAGAAATCGTAAGCTTTAGCGCAGTCTTGTCATACTTGACGGAGGCGTGTTCAGCAGGAGTGGAGCCAGACAGGAATTGGAGACCGACTCCGTCCTCCCCCGCCAACTTGACGATATAGTCGGAGCCTTCGTGCTTGAACCCGGCATAGGATTTGATGGAACCATCTGCATCGAGTTCCATTTCGTAGGTACTAGTCCCGTCGGTGAACGTGATGCTGTTGACCGTGATATCGCCTGCCGCACCTCCGATGAGCTTGCGGAGTTCAGTGACGGTCATCTTATTGTCGCGGGGCGTACCCGTCCCGTGGACGATGTAGATGACGTCCGTCGAGAGGGCGTTAGCCGCAGTAAGGGCGTCCTTGTCCAAGAGCGATGTGATGTTTTCTGACATTATCCGTTATCCTCCTCGTCGTCGCTTTCCGCAGGGGTGTTGTCCCAAAGTTCGTCGAATTCCTGTTCCGTGATGGCGTCCGTCTTGACGGTGCCGCCTTCTTCCGAGTCGCGCACCATGTAGCCGTTGTGCTCTGCGGAAGCGTCCGGCAGGTCCTTGATGCGGACTGCGTCGTAAGTGGTTCCACCGATGTCCACCGGTATCGTAGGCACTGTCTGTCCTCCCTTGATTACGACCTTCACAGGCACGCCCTGCGGTGTCGCGATTACGTTGCCAGTCTCGTCGCCCAATACGAGGTCGTGTTCCACGTTAGCGTCGTCCGCCACCATCATCATGAGCTTTCCGTCCTGGTCTCCCATCAGGGAGCCGTCGCAGAACTGTATGGCGGCTCCCGGAAGCCCGAGAACGCCTGCAGGGGCGAGCTTCTTCACCTGACGGCGCAGGAGCTGGTGACCGCCACCGTCCGCTGTTCCGTTGCCGTCTGGCCTAGGCCCCGTGTAAATAATGAACGTGGCGTCCGCCTCGTCCATGTACTGCGGCTTAGGGTCGCCCGACATCGAGGCCGCCATCTGTATCGCGTAATCGGGAGTCCCTGCCGAGTCCGACCACAGCGCGGCGAGAACGCGTTCCCTGAAATGGGCGTCGGATTCGTCGGCACCCCTTTCGAGGTTCGCAAGCTTCCCGATAAGGTCTAGCCTTGCGCCTGTCGCCGTATCGACATCGAGCAAATCCTGAAGTTCAACGCAGGCGTCGTCTAGAGGCTGGATGAGTTCGTCGATTGCGGCCTTCAATAGTCCCTGGAACCTGTTGTCAGCGCCTTCCGGAAGCGTGCAGCCTTCGGAGGAGACGACCGACTTCAAGTCGCCCTTGTACTGTTCAAGGAAGAGTTCCTTCAGTACCGGCCAAATGTCCCTGTTCGTTACCGACATCTCTCGCTACGGCCCCACAACTTCGATGTTTTCCTGCGGAAGTACGGCGTACTTGTCCGATGCGACCGCGATACGGTTCGTGGTCCATGTAGAGCCGTCTGTGGACACCTGCACATTGACAGTGTCTATGCCTTCGACCTTGTAGATTGCGCCGATTGCGCGTTGCGGGATGATGTCCTTTCCTCCGGTGTATTCCGTGAGCGCCCATTCGGCTACAGCCTTTATGATTTCGGCCTTGTAGTTGTCCGGGAGTTGTTCTTCCGTGTATTCGGTGACGGTGATCTTCATGTAGAACGGATTGGAAGCCGTTATCACGAAGAACTTGATGTCGTGCGACATTCCGGAAGAGTCCTTCGCAGTACCGTCCCTGTTGCCGTAAGCCCTGATGCCTGCGGGCTTGCACTCCCATATCTTCTGAGCGATGTAGCCGTCAGCGGACGCGATTTCGCCCTGAGTCTCCTTTTCCTCGAGTTCAGCGTAGACGTCCTCTGGGATGTAGACGGCGAACGAGTGGCCCGGAATGTGGTCGGCATTCTCGGTTGGCTCTGGGTTTTCCGCCATCGTTACGCTGGAGTGGATGTTGTCGCGCAAATAGGTGAGCATGCCCTCGAAAGTTGCGAGGCCCTTGTTGTCCGCCTCGAGAAGCCTTGCCCTCAGTTCGTCGTCTTTTTCGTCAAGGTTCCTTGTAAGGCCCATCAGACGCGCGATGTTGTCTAGGAATACGCCCTCGGCGCTGGAGACGTCGAGGTTCGCGATTGCGCCCTGCAAAGCCGCCTTCACTTCGTCGTATGCGTATCCTATGAGGTCGAAAAGGTGGCCGTCGGGCGAGCTGGGGTCCGTCTGCAAGGACTGCCCGAATACGGCCTTCAGCTTCGTCATGAAGGCTTCGCGCATCTCGCGGTAGGACTTGACGCTTATACCGTTTCCGTCAATGCTGATAATGTCGGCCATCAGAATTCTCCAGTCGTGACGCTCCCGTCACGCGCCTGCACCTTGAACTTTCCGCCCATGTTGCGGCGTCCGCCCTTCACTTCGAGGACAACCTGCACCACCTTCTTTACCGCCGGCAACTGCGAGAGCTTCTTGCGGATGATCGCCGTAGCCACGTCGAGGTGCTGTGCCGGTAGGCCAAGTATTCGCTTGAACCACGGAACGCCATGAGTGTAGTCGACGAACGACTCACCCTCCTCGCATTTCAGCATGCAGAGGCACTGCTGTTCTGACTCCTTGCGGATCGCATCGGAATCGTCCTTGAGGATGCGCGAAATGCTACCGCCATCCGAAAGCTCCAGGTCGTGATTGTTGTTTAGGCGCAGTTCGTTCATATACAGACAAAAAAAATAGGCCGCCCACTTATAAAGCAGGCGGTTCCTATAGAACATTGTCAAATACGCTTAATTTCGTATCAAGTCGTAGAAGGCGTAAGCGGTATGGCCTGCGTAGGAGTACCGACGCTGCCAGCTGTGGCGTGGCCGTGTTGCAACAACGAGAGCGTCGGCGTCGCGAAGTCGCTCGCGTTCATCTTGCCGTCGCTCGACACGTTTCCAGTTGCCGAAATCTTGCCATTCACGGAGAGGTCACCGTCTACGCTCACCTTGTCCGCAGTGAGGCTTACGGAATCGGCCGTAAGCGAGACCTTCCCGTCGTGGCCGATGTTCACCGTAACCGCCCTCTCACCGCTCCCGCGGCTCAACGGTATCGCCACGAGGTCGTTCAGGTCGTTTCCGGAAAACGAGATCGGGTCGTAAGGCCCCTTGTCCTCTCCGCCTTCGGCCCATGCGCGGAGGTCCCGGCTAGATGATATGCAAAGCAGCGGGTCGCCCTCGGCAAGTTCGAACTTGACGACCGCCGCGGAAGTACCGGGCCAAAGGACGGGTACGCCCTCGACGGGTAGCGGCTTGCCGTCCTTGCCGTCAGGCTCTATCTGCATGTTCTTGAGGACGTTGCGTATAGAAGGCGTAACGTCAACCGTCCCGTCGTCGTTCACCTTTTTCACAACCGCTGGGAACGCCGTCTCGAACCCTTCCATGTAGGAATCTATGAGCGTCCTGACCAGCCTTACGATTATCCTGTCGAGTCCGTTAGCCATCTATGCCCCCGTTCGGCTCCTGGGCCGTAAATTCAATAGTGAAGTCGCTCCCGGCGTTTCCGCCCTTGTACGTGCAGTCGGTGACGATGTAGCGTCCCTTGACCGCAAGCACGCTGTCGTACTCGCCTCCGTCCGATCCGTCGATGTCAACGAAGCAGTTCGGCACTATCGCGGCGTTCATGAGGCAGCGCCCGCGCACCTTCTTTATGCGGTCGATTTCCTTGCTCGGCCTTTCGAGCGGCTTCACGTCGCCTTCCTTCTTCGAAAGGAAGAAGTAGTTCGGGTCGTCCCCGAAGTTGACCTTGTTGAGGCTCTCGTCGCGCTCCATGCGGCACTCGAGAAGCCCGGTCTCGTGCGAAAGGTAAACCTCCTCGAGGTCTATCGACTTGTCGCGACCCATGACGATTAGCTCGTTGTTGTCGAGGTAGAGTATCGTCTTGCCGGCTCCCTTGAGCGCGTACTCGTAGAAGTCCTGTATAACGTCAGTGAAAGTCCCGGAGCGCCTGTAAGGGTGTTCAAGCGGTTCGTCGATGAACGCACCCTGCCCTGCACGGAGCACGATACCAGCGTAGTCGCACAGTTCCTGCAGGCATGCGCGTACCGTCTTGCCCTTGGAGAAGCACACGGAGCAGTTCAGGCGCGCAAGCTGATAGAAGTTACCGCGTGCCTGCACGCAGTTGATTTCGAGGACCACGTCCTTTCCGTTGCGTTTCGGCACCGCGTAGGCTATCTGCCCGGCGAATATCGTCTTCGCGCCACCCTCGTCCTCGTAGCCCGCCTTCAGGATGACGGAGTTTCCTTCGTTCATTATCGAGTTCAGCGTGTACGGCTTCGGGTTGTATATGGTGATTTCCGCGCCGTTGTCGAACCACTCGACGGAGCGCGTCACCTCGAACTCGATGTCGAGCGCAGAAAGGTCGAGCGAGGTCTCACCGCCCGACTCGTTGCCCTTGCTGAACTTTCCGACCAGTAGCTGAACCACCCTACCGAACGCCATTCGCTACGCCTCCCCCTTGAGCACGGAAAGCAGGTATTCCTTTTCGTCTTCCTCGATGTAGTTGAGCGTGTAGTCGCTCCCGAGGTTGTCAAATCCGAGAGGGTCCTTGCTGTCGAGCGTCTTTTTCAGCACGACCAGATCGCCGCCTTTCAGGCAGCGATTCTTGTAGGCGAGAAGCGGCGTGTTGGTGACGAGCCGTATGCCGTTGTTCTTACCGTCCACGGACTCGAAGTCGGCGAACCAGTGGCCGTCGCGGCTGTTCCACAGTAGGCGTATCGAGAGCGAAACGCCCGAAAGGTTCACGGACAGGGTGCGCCATGCACCTCCGTCCTTGTTTATCGGAATTTCCATCATGGCTGCATCACCTTCCCGGTTATTGATTCCTCGATCTTCGACGAGTTCCTTTCTACGGCCGTCGCCTTGCCTGCCTTGTTGTTCTCCGCCATCTTCTTTCCCGCGTCTGTTGCCTGCGTCTTCGGCGCGGGAGGGTTCCACACCCCGTCACGGCGCACGATTGAAACTTTCGCCGTTTTCAACTCGCTGAGCTTTGCCGTGAACTTGATGCTTTCGCCGTCCTCCGGGCCGCGCGAATACGGCATTGACTCGAAAAGCATCTCCTCGTAAACTTCGAGCGAAGTTACAAGTCGAACCGGCTTCCTGGTTCTTGCTATTTCTTTCAGCTTCTCGAATTTCTTGAGTGCCACATTTCCGCGCCCCTTGACACCGTCCACATTGACTTCGTCGGCTTCTTCATTCACAGTGCCGTCGTCGTTGACGTACCCGCTTTTCTTACTTCCTATCGGATGGCTCGTGAACATGCCCGTTATCTGCACTGTACGCGGGCGTTCCTGCACGTGGTCGCTCATGCTGGAACCGTCTTCAACGGCGTGTTCCGGGGTGTCGAAGTCAAGTGAATGCGACTCGTCGATGAGCAGGTCGAACGGGAGCTCAACAAGACCCGCGGACGAACGGCCTACGCCGAAGTCCTCGTCGCGGAAGAACAACGAGGACTGCATGACCTTCGGCGGCAAATCGCTTCCGGTAAACTTGTCTATAAGCCCCTGGTACGGAAAGGTAATCATAGCGCGAAAGCCTTTGCCGCTGCTGTGCGGCTGGTGAAGTTGAGCTGTGACGTGGCGAAGAAGCGCAACTGCTCCTTGATTATCTTTGCCGTCATTTCGGAGTCTGCCGATATGCTGTTGTACACGGTGATGTTGTTGTTGTACGTGTCGCCCTTCGTCATCTTGGCATTTTCAGCGTCAATCCTTTTCTGTAGCTCTTCCTCTGAACTGTAATCCGGTTTAGGCAACTGCCCGACATTGTTCATTGCGTTCATCGCGGCTTGACGTTTCGCCATGTACTTACGCTTCTCGAACTCGTGTTTCATCCACGACCTTTGATTTTCGGTAAGGCCGTTGTAAAGCATACCCACCGCAGGGTTTCTAACGTTCTGCAAGTCTATGTTTTGGCCGATCCCGTTCATCCTTGCCAAGACTTCCGCCTTTTCGTTTTCGGAAAGACCGAGCGCCTTCTGGTACTCGATTTGGCTTTGGACATGACGGTTTGCCTCGTCGAAGTACGCCTTGTGAGTCGTTCGTTTGCCTTCCCTCGATTTTTCGGTAGCAAGCTCCATAGTTGTCTTTGCTGCTTTGTAAATCTGTTCGAGACCCCAAATTGCACCAGCGACAAGACCGCCCTTGCCTATGCTCTTGAGCGTCTTGCCGAGCAATACGAATCCAGTACCCGAATCGAGCGCGGACGCCCTAGCCGCCCTCATTGCAGGGCCGAGCAGCTTCATCGCCGCGACAAACCCCATGATTTCCACCGGAGCCTGCGAAAACAGCTTCAGCGCGTCTGAAAACGCGCTTGCGAACTCGCGGATTTCTCCCGTATGTGCCTTAACCGCATCCATGAGAGACACGAGGACATCCTTGAACCCCTCGAAAACTTTCTTGAGCGTCGGGAGGTTTTCCTTCATGGACTTTGCAAGCTCGCCCACGACCGGCAACAGCTCGCGACCGATTTCCTCGCGCATGTCGCCGATGTCGTTCTTGAGCTGCTGGATCTTGCCTTCGTCGGTCCTGGCGAATTCGTCGGCAAGGCCCTTCCAGTCTGCCATCGCCTTTTCAAGGGCGGCGACCTTCAAGTCCTCGATGTTCTGACCCCTGTGCTCCTTCAGCCACTTGAGCAATTCCTTGTCATCTGCGCTGAGTTTTAATTCCCCGGTTTTCTTGTCGGTCTTTACATTCCCCTTTTTAAGGTCTTCATTCAGTTTCAACGCATTCGTAATCATTTCGAGTTCCGAAGTGTCGAAACCCTTTTTTCTCAGCGAATCGTATGTACCATCAAAAGCCTTTCCAAGACCCGTTGCGAGGCTGGAAAGCATCTGCGGGTTCATTTCCGCACCGCCAGTCATGCCCATGGAATAGTCGGCAAGGAGGTTCATCATTCTGGAAAGCCTTCTCGGGTCCTTGACGAATGTCGAAAGCTCAGCCGCGCCTGCAAGCATGGCTTCATCGCCGATAGTCGTACGCTGCTGGATCCGTGAGGCCTGCAACTTGATGTACTTCGAAGCCTGACCCATCCCGTTGTTTCTTAAAACCGTGTCAAGCATCTGTTCCTGCTTGCGCTGCGTAACGAAGGCGTCTATGCTGCCCTTGCCGAAACCGACAAGAGCTGAAATTCCCTTGAAACCGGCATAGGCCGCGACGAGACCCGTCACGGCGCCCTTCATCCTGTCGAATGCCGAAGCGAGGCCGTTCGTTTCCTTCGTAGCGACCTTCATTCCGGCTGCAATGTCCTTTGTCTTCTTCGCCGTCTCGCTTGCGGCCTTGCTCGCCTTCTGCATGCCCTTCTCGAGACCGGACGCGGGATTGTTCCCTCCTACTCCGGCGACACCGCCGCCGAAAGCCTCGCGGAAACGCTTCACGGCAGCGACTAGCTCGCTGTCGTCAACTTTCAACTTTATCGACTGTACAAATTCTTCTGCCATCTACACGGCCTCCGCTTCCTTGCTTTTCCTTGTTCTTCTGCGAGTAGAGTTCTGTCCATGCGCTCTTGTAGTCCTGTTTCATCCTCAAGTACGCCCCGAAATTAGCCATGCGGTCGAAAGTCCACTCCGCCTCTATATCAGAAAGCGGAACATGCGCTTCCGCGACGATACGCCACACTAGCACATATTCCGCCGATCCGCCGCTAAGTTCGCCGATGTCGCCGAGGGCCTTTATGTCCTTCGCGTCGGCGTTCTCGAACGCGGCTACGATTGGGTTTGAACGGTTGAGTCGCCACCCGTCGCCTTCGGGGCCTTCGCGAAAGGGGAAAGTTTTTCTTCCTTCCACACCTTCACGAGAAGCACGTAGATTTCATTGAAGCGCCCTTCGAAATGCGAAGTCACTGCGTCGAAGTCCGAAAGCGTAACGTTCTTCTTGCCCTGAGTTACCACGGTGACGTTCTTCAGCGTGGTTTCGACAAGCCAACGGAAGTCTTCTCGGCCCATGTCAGAGAACACCCCGGACATCGCCACAAAAGCTTCGCCCTCGTCGTCGAGGATGAATCCCGTCTGAGCCATGCGCCCGATGACACCAAGCACCTTGCGGTCGAGGTCCATGGCCTCGAACCCGGTGTGCGGCAGGAGCTGGTATTCGTCCTCGCCCACCTTGAAGTTAATCGGCTTCATAGGCTACTATGCCCCCTCGAATGCGGCTTCGGCCTTGACCTGCAATACGATGTTGCGCGGCTGAGCCTGTCTGCCCTTCACGGCGTCGCCCATGCTCTGAATCCACGCGACGCCCATGAGGACGTATGCGCCGTTGAGGTCCACGATTGCGAACGGGAACGGGCCGACGCCAGTCTTCTCGTCGGCGACGCGCGCCGTCTCGATTGCGTTGATCTGCGGGCTCGTCTGCATCATCGGGAGCGTCACCGTGTAGAGGTTACGCACCATGCGGGAGCGTTCCACTGCGCCGTTGGAGCCCTCGACGGTCTCGAAGTCCGGGCCTTCCTTGGAAATGGTCGGGTCGCCGTTGAAGTCCGTGATGGCGATGCCGTTGAAGGAAATGTTTACCTTGGTGTGGTCATAAGTCTTGAACATCGACATAGTTCTTTCGCCTCCTTGTCCTTAGAGAGTGACCTGCAGTTCAACCTGCACGACGGTGTGTACGGAGTTCATGCGGGCGTAGCGGCCCTTGATGAGCGGGAGGTTGCGCTTGCGCACGTCTTCCGCGTAGTTCGCCACGAGGTAGCTGTACGTCTTGTAGTCCACGCTCGCGGAGTCCGTCATTACGTACTGGTGGTCGGTATCCTGCGCGACCGTGAGTACGTTCATCACGGAAGCCGCGACGGAGGCGATGCCCGCGTCGTCGTAGTTGATGCCGTTGCCGTCGTTGCCTTCGCCGAGCAGCTTGTAGATGCGGCTCTGCGTGTTGAATCGGATCCAGTCGTCCTTGACTACCTGGTCGATGAAGCTTTCGGCGTCGGCCGTCGTGCCCATGAAGAGTCTGGCCTCGCCGGAAACCTTGACGTAGATGTTGATGCCGCCGTCAATCCATGCGTTGTACTGCGAGACGGTGTATGTATCGGGCGTGACGCCCTTGCACTTCTTGTGGGCGAACGTGCCGCGTGCCGAGTCGCTTGCACAGCGGAGCGCCACGATACCGACAGGGAGGAACTCGACGGAAACATCTACGGTCGTCGTTGTACCGCTTTCGGTCGTGGAAGTGTGGAGGTTGCCGTCGGTCCACCCTCCGGGGAGGCTCGACGGGTGCGTTACGGTAGTGGTCGTGCCGCTTGTCACCGTCTGCGTGATTTCCTTGATTTCGTCGTGCTTGTACACGGCGATGCGATTGCCGCCGTGGTTCTTGAGGGAGGTCGGGTCCTTCACCTGTACGTGGAGAACCTTCTTGGCGTCTGCGAGCCATTCCTGCCAGCCGTTAGAGCCGGTGAGGATGGTGGTAGTGACGGATCCGTCCCAAGTAGCCCAGACGACGTGGTAGAAGCTGAAATCCTGCGCGGCGGCCTGCACTGCGGCGAGCGTTGCGGCGGCGGTGTTGCCCGCCGGGATGCACACGACGCGGGACGGTTGGGAGTCCTGCGCGAAGAAAGCCTTCACCATGGCGGTGAGTTCGGAATTTTCTCCGTAAGCTGTAACTGCGTCGGCGACACTTGCGATTTCGCCTGCGACAGGCGTGGAAGTGGTCGCGAGGCCGACAAGGGCCACGGTGTTCACATCCACGGTCGTGACGCTCGAAATGGCGTCCTGGATGCTTATCTTGACAATCTGGTCGATGATTTCAGCCATTGTCCTATACTCCTGTTATCGTTAATGGTTCGACGCTCTCGATCTTCGGAACGTCCTCTGTAATCTCGTCCGCGAAGTTCACGCGCATTGTGAATCGCCACTGCCTCACGATGAACTCGCCGTCGAAGGTGTCGACCGGGATGATGCTCCCGAAATCCCACACGCTGAACCCCGCCTCCGCACCCGCCCTGTCGCGGAAGTCCTTCCGCTGGATCAGGTTGCGGACCATGCGAAGCGCCTCGCCGTCGCCCTCGACCTCGGTAAACGAGACGGTGGCTACCTGCTGGAAGGCGAACTTCACGTTCGAACCCGGAGGCGGCTGCATCTCGGAGCCGTACTGTTCCACGTCCTCGACACGGACGGCGACATACTTTCCGACGGGTGCCGGCAGGCTCGACGGTGCCTTCCTAAACGGACAATCAAGGAGGGCATGGCCGTTGAAGTACTCGACTATGCTCCCCTTGATACGTTCAACCAAGGATGACTCAAGTTCTTTCTGCTGCACTCCGTCAGGCATTGCCTACGCCCTCCTTCAGTGCTTCCGGGATCTGCGACGGCGGCACGAGGCAGCCGACATACTTGTAGTGGTCGATGAGGCCGTTCAGGTTCGGAAGCTCGTCGACAAGCTCGTAGAGGAAACCGCCGCAGCGGACATAGCCGAGGCCGTTCCCGTCTTCCGAACGGAAGTCGAGGCGTTCGCTCGAATAGACCTTTACGGTGCCCGTATTGCGCGAAAGGGCGACAGCGGGTACGGTCTCCTTGCCGTTGAACGGCTGCACGGTCCCTCGCACGGTGCGCGTGGTCTTCTCGCCAGGCACGGCGTTGCCTCGCATGTCGACGGTGGGCCTTCCGAGCCTCACGAACTCAAAGGAACGATTGAACAACGTCGCCACAGCCGAGCCCCATTCCGCAGCACGCGCCGCCCGTCACACCCGGACGGGGCGAATACTGCTCCAAAAGTTCAAGGTATTCCTGCCCGAAGACGGTGTTGGCGAGGTCGTTATTTTCGCCGGACGAGCCGCCCGAGGAGTAACCAACGGAGAGGTCACCCTCGCGCTTGCTCGTTACCGGGCCAGCGACGCCCTCTTTGGCCATGTCGAGGAGCGTGGCCTTGTGCATTACCATGAGGGATAGTGCATACACGTACGCCTTGCCGAAGTACTGCCTGCCTACGCGGAGTTCCGCGCCACGGATCATGGCCTCGAGACGCGGGCTGTTAGCCACGGAATCCTCGAGGTAGCCTACAAGTTCGTTTCTTTCTTCGGGTGTCAGTGCCATCTTCAGTTCGCCTTCGTTAAGCTTCAACGTCGCCGTCTTCTTCCTCGGCCTTCTTGGCGGCTTCGGTTGCGGCCTTCGCCTCGGCCTTCATCTTGCCGAGCTGCGCACGTCTCTTTTTTGCCGCGTCGGACACCTTCGCGTCGTCATTGCCGAGCTTCTCGAGTTCGTCAACGACGCCTTCGGTGTTAGCGTCCTTCATAGCGGATGCGGGGTCGTCGGACACGACCACATCGTCCTCTTCGACGTAGTGCTTCAGGCCGGGAAACTTATCCGTGTCGATTTCCTCGGCAACGTTCGTTCCAGGGAGGAGCATTGTGTCGCCGAAGACGAGTGCGCGCTTCGTGCGGTTGTTGTAAATCTTCTTCATCGTTTTTCTCCAGAATTGATGCGACTTGAATGAGTGAAAAAAAGGATTACCGCCCCTCCGGAGTGTCGCGGGGACTAGCCCCGCGCTCGCTCCTGGAGAAACGAGTAAACTGTGTCGTCACGGCGCGTTTACACGCCGTCGCAATACACGATGCCCTTGAGGTTCTTGATCACGGTGCCGCCGATGCGGGCGTAGCACGGAACCTTGTAGTGGAGGGACTGTTCCTGCGGGTTCTTCTGGCGGAACGGTTCCGGGAGCACGTAGGAGAGCACGTTCTTTGCCTTGCGGTAGAACACTGCGCGGCCCGTGCCGTTTGCGCCTGCGTCTTCGAGCAGTTCGGAACGGTACCAGTTGACGATCTGCGGGAACTTTGCCTTGAGGGAGTCGAGGATGGATGTGTCGATGCTGTCGCTGACGTTGGTCGTTTCGAGGTAGCCGAAGGCGTCGTCCGGGAGGATGACGGAGTCGATCTTCGTTGCGACCTTCTTGTCCTTGAAGAGGTTCTTCTGTGCGGCGAACACGGCGCGGAACTGTGCGACGATTTCCTTGTAGGTCTTGTTTTCGAAGTCCGTCTGGCCGGATGCGCCAGCGGTGGATTCGACGACCGTGACGTTCTCGTTGTTGAAGAGGCCCGTCACGCCCTGGCCTTCGTCGCCCATGAGGAGGACGTCGTCGACCTTTTCGTCGATCTTGCGGCGTGCCGTTTCGGCGTCGTCGCGGGAGAGGTCGACCTTGGTTGCGAGCCACTGCTGGAGTTCGAATTCGGAGTAGGCGTAGGAGTCGCCAATGGTCTTGATGCCGACGCTCTTCGGGGTGAGGAAGCGTGCGACCGGCGGGAGGTCGTCGGCGTAGTCGGCGATGAATGCGGCCATGCCGACTTCGGAGACTACCTTGTAGCCCCAAGCGGACTGCCACGGCTGAACGCCGTCCTGCATCGGGATGAAGGTGGTGGCGTTGAGCGCGACGCGGTCAAGGCCGTAGGTTTCGTTTGCGATTACGCCGAACATGGCGAGGATCGCGACTTTCTGGGCAGGGTTGAAGTTCATCTAGTTACCTCCCTTATGCGATTTCGAGCTGGGCGAGTCTGCCGTCTGCCGCGTTGCTCTTGAACACGCCGCCCGTGATGGCTGTAGCGCTGGAGCTGGAAGCGGTGATCTTGCCCGAGGAATTGTTGATGTATGCGGCCTGGCCTGCGAGCACTTCGCCGGAGACCTTGACCCACACGCGGCCCTTCTTGAGGACGTTGACCTGGTCGCCCTGGCCGTAGCCGAGGTGCATGCAGTCTGCGGTCGTGAAGGAGGCGATACCGATGAACGTTCCGCCGGAAACGGCGTCAGCGCCTGCGGTCTTTTCGTTCTTGGCGATGGTGCCTGCCGTGGAGGTCTTGTCCACTACGAACTGGTCGGCGTTGCGTGCGGCGCCTGCCGTGGAAGCGGTAATCGTCACCTTGCCGCTGGATGCGCTTGCGCCGTAGTTGGCGTTGGCGTCGATTGCGGTTGCGAGCTTGCCTGCGACGTCGGAAGCGGTGTCGTCGGAGTCTGCCGTGACTTCGTACTTCGTGCCTGCGATGGTCACGGAGTACTTGTCGTTTTCGGCGACGGTGCCGCCGACGGTGACTTCCACCACGCGGGCCACGGCTTCAGCGGATGCGGGCTTCGTAGCCCATACCTTGCCGGGCTGGCCTACGACAGCGTATACCGGGAAGCCGCCCATTTCGTCCTTGGAGTCCTGGAGGATGCCGGATTCGATGGAGTGCGGGACGAGCGGGAACAGGAGTCCCGGGAGCCCTTCCATGCCGTCAAATTCTTCTGCGTTCTGTACCATTGTGATACCTCCTTACTTGGCCTTGCCGGACATCTTGTCGAGCATGGCCTGGTGTGCCTTTTCGGCTTCGTCGTTAGCGGCATTGTCGGAGATGCCGGAGAAGTTCTTTGCGAGCGGAGAGCCTTCGCCGGAACCATTGAGGCCGTCGAGGTGGATGCAGGCGGCGTCAAATGCGGTCTGCACGTACACTTCGTTCTTGTCCTTGAGGTCCATCTTGTCGCCGAAGGCCTTGCCGACGATAGCCTTCTTGATGTCGAAGGCCGTGTCTTCGGCCTTGACTTCGCAGCCGTAGCCCTTGGCCTTCTCGACGAGGGAAATCTTCTCGTCCACCATCTTCTGGATGGCGGCCTCGTCAAGCTGCTTTTCCTTGAGGGTCTTGACCTCGGCCTGTGCCGAGTCGCGTTCAGCCGTTACCTTGTCGAGTTCGGCGACCTTCGCGTCCTTTTCGGCCGTCAACTTTTCGACTTCGGCCTTGTGCGCGACCGCGGAATCGGCGAGCTGCTTTTCGAGCCCGGAGACCTTGGCGGCGACGGCTTCGTCGCATTCGTAAACGGCACCGTCAATGACGATCTTCTTCATTGCGCTGTCCTTTGCCGGGTCGGCCTTTTTTCCGTCCCCGGTCTTGTTTTTGGTGTTAAAGAGTTCTTCGACGGAATCGCCCGCGTAGATTTCCACGGACTCGCCTGCGCGTCCTGCATAGACGAGGGCCACGTGGTTGTAGGTGATTCCGTGCTGCACCTTCGTGTACTCGGTGCCGCGCCAGTTGTTCAGCGGGTCTTCGTTCGTCTCGTATACGGCGATGTCGTACCCGCAGGATACGGCCTGGACTTCCTTGTTCTCGACGGCCTCGATGGCCTTCGGGTCAGTAATGGTGATTGTCACCCAGAGGTCGATGCCGTCGAAGTACGCGTCAGTGCCTGTAAACCCGACGGAGTACTTCTTGATGTTCTCGGCGGTGACGTTCTCCTTCGGGTGCCTGAGTGTTACCGGCTTGGAGTTGAGCGACATGACGGAAACCGGGTCACCCACCTCGGACTCGGGGCGCAGAACGCGCTCGACGGTCTTGCCGTCCTCGCCGAGATACCGGAACACGCCCGCGCAGGAAACGCGGATGTACGCCGTGAGGTATCCCTCCGGAGTACGCTGGAGCCTCTGCGGCTCGAAAAGAAACCTGTCCTTGAAGTTCATACGCCCCAAAGGTAGGGAGCGCGACCGTAAAAAAGGGCGTTTCTATAGCATAGACTAGAACACGCTTAAAGACGCTTAAAAACGTGGGTAGCGAAAAGCCGCTTTAAAGCCGCTTGCAAGGCGTTTTTATGGGCGACCCGTAAAACCTTACGGCCGGACGAAAAAACGGGCTGAAAACCGCCTCAAAACAAGAATGCGTGGGTAAAGTCCGGTGTGGCCCGTTGGACCGGGACAAAAACGTAAAAAATTAAGCAATGCTAAACGGAAGTTTAGCCACGTTGAACCGGCACGGAACGGAAAAGGGCCACCCCCAGGCGGCCCTCTGAAACGGGAAAACGGTTCTTTTTAGGAAAAACGATACAAAATGTTTAGTTTTCCGTAAAAATTTTACGGAATCGCGCTATTTTCAGCCGTCCTTCTCGACGAGTTCCTTTGAAATCAGCATCGGGTCCTTCGACAGCTTGCCTTCCATCCTGTCCGCGACCTCCCCCATTGACTCGAGGGTACGGTCGAGCACCTTTGCACTGTCTAGGCCGTCCTCTATTGCGCGTTTCGCCACCTTGATGTGGTCCCGGAGCCAGTCGGCGAAGCACGTCATTGCCTCGCGCTTGCCCTTGCAGTACGAAATTTCGAATTCTTCCGATGTCATTGGATTCTCCCCTTCTGCGGTTAAAGTTTGTCGATCTTCTCGAACAGCTTGTTCATGAAGAAATTCGCCTTCCGGTCGAAGTCGTCCTTCGCCTGGTTCGCGCTGGACCGGTACGGCTTCCCGAACAGTTCCTCGACGGTCATTCCCATTTCGAGAAGCTGCACGCACACCTTGAACGTAGGTGTACGGGTCCCGTTCGCCCACATGGATACCGTGACGTTCGTCACCTTGAGGCGTTCCGCGAGTTCTTCCTGGGATTTTATCCCGGCGCGGTCAATGAAGCTCTTGATGTCAAGTCCTTTCATGAGCTTAAATATACAATAATTTTAAACAAAAAGTAAAAAATTTAAACAAAAAATTTAAATTCCTAGTAAAAAAGTATTATATTTGAAAACGACTGGAGAAAGAAAGGGAGCAAGAGAAATGGAGACGATAGGCTACATCTACGCGATCGTTGTCGAGGTGCTGAAGGGGAACCTGACAGCCGAGGAGGCGCTCGAGAAGATAAGGAAGGCCGTTGCGGCTTCCGAGTGAAAATGGGTTTGACGGCACAAGTGCCGCAAGAAGGCATTAGCCCGGGACGGGGACGAAAGGAGATGGCTTTCGGAGGGGAGAAAGCAGCCCCGCCACCGGGCGTTGAATTTTAGCCACCTACAAATATAACCAAAAAATTCAAAAATATCTACAGACGCCTCGCGCGTGCGCGTGCGCGCGTTATATCCCGCTCTTGATAAATGGTTAAATGCAAATATATGGTTAAACTTAGTAAAAGGTTATTATATCTACTTCTACCTCTACTTCTTAATGCTAAGTTTTTGCTAGACATTTTGCTAGACATTTTGCTAGATGTTTCGTCATTTTGACTGTCAAAAAAGCGTCAATTGAACAGTCTATTGATTGGTCAAAAGAAAAGAACCAAAAGAAAAATACCCCTCTCTCTTATTCAATGGAATAATGCTTAAATAGAGAATAATGGTTATAAAAGAATATCATATTCTTTTTGTCATATCGTATCTTGTTTTGTCTTATCATATCATATTACAACCTAACTTTACGTAATAAACACGAGTCGTTACGTAATATTACGTAACTTTACGTAACTAACACGAACTATTTACAAAAAAGTAAAAACCTAGTAGGTTATTCTAGGTTGGCGTCAGGTTCTTTTTGGTTTTGTGATTTACAAAAAAAAGGAAGCCTTGATAGCTTCCTGTGAGTAATCCAATTCAGTAAATTTTCGTTTCACTAACATATTTGCATTTTGACAAATTCCGCTATTTTCTCGCAGTCCGCGTCGGATATTGTAGCAGTCTGTTTATCGCCAAACATTTCCGTTGGAGTCATGCCCAGACGATGAAATTTCAAAAGAGTCGAATACGAGGGCGTTGTTTCGCCGTTATTCAACAACGTCATCATGGATTTGCTGACGCCTGCCTTCTTCGCGACATCAGAGAGGGTGTAGCCCATCCGTTTAAGAAAAGAATCGAAATTTATGCAGTTTTTCTTCATAGTCCATCCTGTTTTATAACGCCCATTTTTTTAAGATCTTCAATAGCTTTTGCGACTCCGCGCTTAAACTCCGGTGAGTTAAACAAGTCCCCGTTCTGTTCATTACAACAAGACTCAAAAACTTTCTTTTGGACTTCTTCGCTGAAGATTTCTGAAAGATACGCACCGTCAAGAAGCATTTTTTCAATAGACTCGTAGGACGGCTTGCTTTTGCCGTACTTGTAGTTGTATATAGCGGCTTCTTTTACTCCTAACAGTTTTGCAAGTTCCGCTACAGTCTTTTTTGTTCTCAGTCTGTATGCTTCAATATCCATCCAATGTAAAATTTAATAATCATTCAATTAAAAAACAAATTTTTTTTAATTATCTATTGCTTTTTTGTTTTTCAGTTTATATATTTTACATCGTAAAACAAAATTTTTGCTTTTAAAACAAACACGGAAGAAAAAGCAATGGCTACACAAGACCTGCACAGCATTATCGAAAAGAGCAAAGAGTTCCTCGGCTTGAAAAACATGACCGACGAAAAATTTCTCTCGGAATGCCGTTCTATAGAAAGGTTTTGGAATTCGAACAGTCTTCTAATTGAGAATGTGGGAGCATCGTTTATTACAAACGTTCTGTACAACGGCTCGAACATATCAGACGAAGACAAGGTGAAAATCGTCGACGCCGTGCTTAATGATTGGACGGAAGAAATGGAAAAGAACATCAAGTCGAGGAAGCAGAACAATGGCTAAAATACTCCGAGAAATATCCGAAGAATCGGAAATCATGGAAAAGGAAATCGCAACCGTACTTTCCAAGAACATGAACATCCCTGAATCCTCTGTAAGCGGAAAGATGGTCGTAAACATGGCTATCAAGGAGCTTCATAGCAAAATCGTCAAGCCTACAAAAGCAAAAAACTAGGACTTCTAAAACAAGAAGGAGAGTTGACGATGTTGAAGAAACCGCAAAATGTTTATATGCCTATCGACAAGTTTCAGGCGAAAATTTTTAAGCACAAGGACGCCGAAAAACGAGGAGAATGGGTTGCAAATTTTGCGTTAGCTCTTTCAGAAGAAGCTGAGGACGATTTTGCGAAGTTGTTGCTAGACCACGCTCAACTTGCATGGTACAAGGACACCGTCAAGGCTTGGCGTTCAAAAGCAAAAAAGGCTTTATCGCAATGCGACAAAGAACCAACCGCAAAGCAAATACACGCATGGTGCTACGAAGAATACGGAGACGAATATATTGAAGCCATAGAGCTTTTGTCGAAGAATAAGGAAAAACTGCGCAAGAAAACGCAGGAATTCATCGGCGAAATCAACGACATTTTATCCGCTACAGGTAACGACCAAGAAACCGCAGACGCCGCCACCCGCGAGGGAGCGGAGGTTACATCCAGCGCCGGAAACGGCGTCATTACAGAGCCCACCAACGTCTGCAAAAACGCGGAGGAAGGCGGCACCCGCAAGGACCCGCTGAACATGACCACCGTTCGCAAGAACGGCGCGCTGGAATCTGGTACTTCCTCCGCAAACCTTCAAGGCTCGGCAAGGCCAAAAAAAACGGGCGCGGGTGCGTCTATCGCTCCCCTCCTGATTTCTCCGTTAGAGAATCGCGCACCCTCGCCCACTATTGCCAACAGGTCTGATAAGAAGCAACCCGTAAACATCGGCGCCGCGGCTCCCGTGCCTCCTTTGGGTTCTCTTGATTGTCATAATCGGGAACCGCTGGCGCCGTCACCGGGAGCTTCGCACATATCGGGCGACGTGATGAGCCTCGCGTACTCCGGCGAGTTCGGCAACGTCCGGCTCACGCAGGAGCAGTACGCACAGCTCGGAATCAAGTTCGGCAACCAGCAGAAATTGAACCGAGCAATAGACTCGCTCTCGTGCCAGATAGAGAACGGCGAGAAGAACCCCGCCAACCATTACGCGGAGCTGGTCAAGTGGGCGAACTACCGTGACGACATGGAGGAGAAGGAAGAACTCAAGGCATCGACCGCGCCGCACTACGAGACCGTGAGCGAACACAACGCGCGTATCGTCAGGGAGTCCGACGCATGGATTCACGAATACTGCCAACAGCAACAGAAAAAAAGGAAGGCCGCAAATGGATAACGAAACGACAATCGCCAGGATACGTGACGAACTCGCCATCTGCTACGAGCATATTGGACGAAAGGCGCCGGAATCGCTCCCGATAATCGCGGCATCGTTGCAGGAAGCAATAGGATTCAACAGCCCGGAACACGTCCACGAGGTTTTCAAGCGCGCAAAGGACATCGAGTCCATCCCGACACAGAAGACCCTTAAGGAATGCTACAGGAACTATTCCGAGGAAGTCCTCAAGTATAGAAGTGTCGGAAACGCGCTAGCTATCGAGTACCACGACCCCTGCGAGGCATGGCTCCCGAAGAGCGACGTCATCAAGCGCATCAACATCAACACGGCCATAGCGAACTACTGCATCGCGTGTGGTGGCAATTCATACGCGAACCTTTGCAGCGCAAGGGTCCGCGGAAAGGAAGCCTACGAAGCGTTTACGCGCGGAATAAAGGACACCTTGCGAAACCTGTACACAAAGTACTGGCGCAAGTGCCCCATAGCGAACGGATACCCCTTCAACGCCAAGCTCAACCTCGGACTTATACCGCCATCCGTCGACGATTTCCGCAACATGTTCGCGATGGAGAACGCAGGCCATGTGTAGTACTGACAACCTCGGATTTACACGCGCCGCCGCGAACGACGGCATCCACGGCGAGGATGAAATCGCCATCAACGACATACTGACGGAGATTTGCCCGATGAGAAAGAGAATAGCAAGACGCGTGAAGCAGGCCTTCGCCATCGCCAAGCGCGACCCGGTACGCACCGCGGAGTTCGTCTCGGACGTGCTCATCATCATCGGCCTGCTCGCGCTGGTGTACATCGCATGGAGCTCATGCAGGGGGGCGGCATAATGGCTTACGAAGACAACAGGATCCGCAGCAAGGACGGGACGTGGGTCATCGTCGTGTCGGAGGACGGCTCTGGCGCACACTTCAAGTCCACCGGCAGCGTGCCGAAGAAGGTCGCGGAGGCGGTTCTCCAGAAGGAGAACGACGGTATGAAGAAGACCGCCAATGAACTCAGGTTTTACGCCCGCATGCTCGTATGCGGGGCATAAAGGAAAAGGAGAACGGGTATATGGAAATGATCAAACAGTACGAGAAGGCGAAGAACGATGCGTCCACAAAGGCGCAGTACATCGTCGAAGTCCTGGAAATCGCAATCAGGAACGGCGACACGGCGGACCTCGTAAGGGGCGCACTCGGGAGCTTCAACTACAGGAAGCTCGAAGAGGCAATCGCCGCAAGGAAGGAGGAGGACCGCATCTTCAACGAGATAATGGACTCCGAACTTGCGACAAGGAAGAATTGATGACCGAAAGTGGCAGAACGTGGTTGTGGGGGACTGACGGGACCCGCCGAAGACATACGGAACCCTCGAATTTTACAAGAAAACACTGGAGAAACGGGAAATGGAACAGGAAAAAGGAACAGTCATTCAGGAAGAGGCGCTCGTCGTCCTTGACGACTACTCGGTAATCGTCGCGGACCCCGACAGGCTCCTCGAAATCTTCAAGGACGGAAAGAAGCTCGACGCCATCTACACGCGAATCGAGAAGATGGCACTCGGACTCGTCGCGGACGTGACGACCAAGGAAGGCGTCTCGCAGATCAAGACCTGCGCACGACAGATTGCAAGCGTGAAGATCAAGGTGGACGACGCGGGAAAGAAGGTCAAGGCCGAGCTCAACAAGCTCCCCGACCTTATCGACGAGAACCGCCGCACATTCCGCGAGAAGATGGAGGCCCTGCAGGAAGAAATCCGACGCCCCGTCACCGAAATCGAAAACCGCGAGAAGGAAATCGACGGAATCAAGGCCATGCACATGGCGGTCGCGATGTCCGGCTCCGCAATCATCAGACAGCAGCTTGAAAAGGTGAAGGCCATCGAACTCACCGAAGAAAAGTGGAAGGAATCGCTCGCAAAGGCCGAGAAGGCCGTCGCCGGGGAAGTCAGCGCACTGAACCTCATGCTTCAGGAGGCCGAGAAGCGCGAGGAGGAAGCCCGCGAACTCGAGGAACTCCGCAGGAAGCAGGAGGAAGCCGAACGCATCATCCGCGAACAGAAAATCAAGGAAGAGGCGGAACGCAGGGCAAAAGCCGAAGCGGAAGCCCGTGCAGCCGCTGAAAAGGTCCGTCTGGAACGCGAAAAGGCAGAAGCGGAACGGAAGGCCGCCGAAGCGGAAAAGGCGCGCCAGGAAGCACAGGAACGCGCAGAACGGGCGGAAATGGAAAGGAAGGCCGTGGAATCCAAGAACGTAAACGCCTTGGACGATTGCAAAGCACAACATTCCACGGTTTCCTCCCCCGCCCCGGCACCGTCGAAGTGGACCCCGGAAATGAAGGCCGTCAACAAGGCCGTGTACGAACAGATTGCGGCATACGTACTGCCGGAAATCCAGAAGACGATCGTCGGGTTCACCGAAAACGGCTACAGGGTCGCAGCAGAAGAAGCTGCAAAGGCGGTCGTGAAGGCTATCCTCACGGGAAAGATCAGGAACCTCAAGGTGGAGTACTAAAAAATGGAATTCATCGAAATCGCAAAAGACGAAAGCAAGAAGCCGGCGTGGCTCGAAAAAAGAAAGCACTACATCACCGGCACGGACGCCGCGAAGATTCTCGGGATGTCCCCGTTCGGTTCAATCTTCGACGTGTGGCTCGAAAAGACGGGACAGGGCGCGGAGTTCGCGCAGAACGCCGCAATGCGCGCCGGTTCCGCGTTCGAGTCCGCAATCCTCAAGATGTACGCGGAAGATACCGACTCGAAGCTCGAGCACGTGGACGGCTACAGCCTCGTAACCTGCGAAAAGTACCCGCGCATCGGGGCCTCCCTTGACGGGTGGAACCACACGCTCGGATGCCCGGTGGACGCGAAGAACATCCGCTGGAAGAACGAGAAGTGGGGCGACGCCTGGACCTCCGAAATGCCGGACTACTACAAGGCGCAACTGCAGGTGCAGATGATGGTGACCGGGGCCAAGTTCGCACACCTCGCCGTGATGTTCAGCGGTCAGGACTTCTGCATCTACACGATGGAATACGACGAGGAACTCGCGCAGAAGATTCTCGACGCGTCCGGGGCGTTCTGGCCCTACGTCGAAAGCGGCGAGATGCCGGAGGTCAGCGGAAGCGACGCAGCTTCGTCCTACATCAAGGACAGGTACGCAGAAGGAACGCCGGACAAGGAAAAGGAAGCCGACGAAGACCTCAAGAAGTACGTCGCGGACTACAAGGCCGCCACGGCCGCTGAAACCGCCGCAAAGGCCAAGAAGGCCGAGGCCGCCAACCGCATCAAGGTATTCATGGGCGAAGCGACAATCGTTCCCGGGTGGTGCACCTGGAAGAACAACAAGGACTCGCAGGAAACGGACTGGGAGGCCATCGCAAGGGAAGCCATGGAACAGCTCGACAGCGCCGCACGAGTGGCGCTCATAGCGAACCACACGGCCACGAAGAAGGGCGCAAGGACGCTCCGTATCACGGCCAAGGGAATCTAATAACGGAACTTTTAAAAACGGAGAAACGAAAAATGGAACAGAACCTCACACCCGCAACATTCACCCAGAACGAAGGACAGCTCCCCGCAGTGCAGGCTTCCGCTTCTGAAAACTCTGCAATCGCGATGGCAGCGCTGCAGAAGGCCACCGTCGAGGCCCGCTACAAGATGGCGCTCGCCCGTCCCCGCGACCTCGACATGGTCCGACAGGCCATGCTCAAGGACGCGCAGCGCCCGAGCTTCGCTAACGTCGCCATCTACCACAAGCCGGTCGGCAAGGGCATCGAAGGCCCCTCCATCCGCTTCGTGGAATCGGCAATCCGCAACATGACGAACATCCTCACCGAGACGGCGACCATCTCGGAAGACGACGAACGCCGCGTCGTGCGCGTCGCCGTGAGCGACCTCGAGACGAACACCTACTTCTCGCAGGACGTGACGGTCACGAAGACGGTGGAACGCAACAAGCTCCCGCAGGGCGAAAAGCCGATCCGCATCCGCACCAACTCCAAGGGGCAGCCGGTGTTCATCCTCCACGGCACCGACGACGACATCCTGAACAAGCAGAACGCACTCATCTCCAAGGCGGTACGCACGCTCGGACTCCGACTCATCCCGGGCGACCTCGTTGACGAGGCCCTGTGGTACGTAAGGCAGACGATGCAGAAGCAGGACGCGCAGAACCCGGACGCCGCGAAGAACCGCCTCATCGACGCATTCGCGCAGATCGGCGTTGCCGTTGAACAGCTCAAGGACTACGTCGGACACGAACTCTCCACGCTCGCACCTAACGAACTCCAGACCCTCCGCGCCATCTACTCTGCAATCAAGGACGGAGAGACGAGCTGGAAGGCCGTCATGGACTCGGAAGCGGAAAAGAAGGCCGAGAAGGAAGCCGAAACGAAGAAGGGCGCAAGGAAGGCCCCCGCCGCACCGCAGCAGGCGAAGACGGCCCCGACGGCAACTGAACAGGCCTCCGAACCGGCGGAAGCCGAGACCGCCCCGGCTGAGCCAACCGACAACGACATGTTCGGATAGCGAACCATGCGCAAGGTTAAGTACCCGTCAACGCAGATCGCCCGCAAGAAGTTCGGCGCCACAAGCCCGGAATACAGGCGCATCAAGGCTCTCGAAAAATGGGCGGTCGACCACGGCTACGACGGGTACGCGCCCATCAAGCGCAGGACGAAAACGGACAAGCAACAGCAGGTGAGCATGGCTTTCTATGGCGACTAGATACTTTACAGACGCGGACATCGACGAGATGGTATTTCTCGCGAAGAAGTACGGCAGCTACAGACGCGCTGCGAAAGAGTTCGGCTGTTCGTACCAGGCAGTAATAGACCATTGCCACGAACGCGGATTCCACATCGCTGGGCCTCACGAACGCTGCAAGTCCAAGAAGCACAAGATAGTCAACGGTTACGTGTTCTACTGGTGCAAGAAAGGATACTACAGGGGCAACGTTGGAAACGAGCGCCTGATGCTGTCAGAATACTGCTACCGTCTAAAGTTCGGTCAGTCAAAACCGCACGGGCTGAATATCTGGTTCATTGACGGCGACCGCGAAAACTACGACCTCGACAACCTCGAATACGTCACCGTGTCAGAATTCATGAAGCGCAGAAACTCGGACCCGGCAATACTCGCAATGAACCGCAAGATATTAGAGGAAGGACGGAACAAGAACATAGCGATGGAAAAGCAGAAACCGTGGCTTGCGAAGCGCAGAGGACAGCGCACCTGGCGCACCCGGCGCATGAACGACCCGGACAACCTGAGCGCGACGAAGGGCGCAAAGACAAGGCGAAGGAATGCGGAAGAACGCGGGTTCTTCTACACACCGGAACAACGCAAGAGGCTATCCGAATCGCACAAGGGACTCACAAAGGCCGTAAGGCTACAGCGCAAGCGCGAAGCGGAAAAGTCCGCGGTCCGTGCAAAACTAGGAATGAATTTTTAACAAAAAGGAAAATAAAACATGCCTTATCTAAATAAAGTAATGTTAATCGGCAATCTCGGCAAGGACCCTGAAATCAGGGTGAACCCCAACGGCGGTCGCAAGCGCGTCTCTTTCTCGCTCGCCACATCCCGTCGTTACCGCGACAACAACGGCGAACAGAAGGAACAGACCGACTGGCATAACATCATTGGCTGGGGCAAGGTGGCAGACGTCTTCGAACAACTCGGCATCCGCAAGGGTACGACGCTATATGTCGAAGGCTCCATCACCAACCGCAGCTGGACGGACCAGACGACAGGGCAGAAGCAGTACACTACGGAAATCAACATGGACAGCTTTCAGCTCCTGACTCCTCGCCAGCAACAATCTAACGGAAACGGATACGGACAAGGCCAGCAGCGCCAAGCGTACCAACAGCCGCAAGAGGCGCAAGGTTACGGTGACGAGGACGTAGATTTACCGTTTTAACACAAACTAACATCAACTAATAAGGAAAACAACCATGGCAAACGAAAACCCGCTCAGTGAACTTTTGAAAACGCTCCACGGCGAAGCCGAAAAAAGAATCAAGACACCTAGCGAAAGAATCATGATGCTTTCGTTGGAACGTGACAAGATTTTCGACCGCATCAAGGACGCGGAAAAGGAACTCGAAATCGTCGAAAAGACCGCCCCGGACTACGTGTACATCGAAGAACAGCTCCGCTACATGAAGATGTACAAGGATACGCTCGGCAAGCGCATCAAGGCGCTCGTGGACAAGACATAAAAAAATAATTCCCGGTGCGAGCCCAACTTTAGCCCACCGGGAAGCCGAAGGCGTGACGAGTAACCCAATCAAAGGAATAACAATCAAACATTAAACCGGATGATCGTTGCTCCTGCGACATGGAAAGCTCCCATTGTTGATGCCACGATTCCGGCAACCCACGTGCGAGTGAAAAGAATTATCACAATTCCCGTAATTTGCCGCTTGCACGTGGTCAATGGTTCCTTAGCTCAGTTGGTGGAGCGTCCAAAGCATCCCTATGACGGATGGATAGCAGATAGCATACGTTCTGTATCACGCGGGTTCGAGTCCCGCAGGAACCACGAATTTTTAACGGAGAAATTTATATGCAATACACTGAAGAAGAACTCAAGAAAATTATTGAAAATCATCAGCACTGGCTAAAAGAGGACTGCGATGGATGGGAAGATATGCGCGCAAACCTCAACGGCGCAAACCTCTACGGCGCAAAACTCGAATGCGCAAACCTCTACGGCGCAAACCTCGAATGCGCAAACCTCTACGGCGCAAACCTCAACGGCGCAAACCTCTACGGCGCAAACCTCTACGGCGCAAACCTCGAATGCGCAAACCTCTACGGCGCAAACCTCAACGGCGCAAACCTCAACGGCGCAAACCTCTACGGCGCAAACCTCGAAGAAAAAGAAAAGCCCCGCTTCGGGCAAATTTTAAAGGGGCCGATGACAGGCTACAAAAAAACGCTGGAAGGTGTTGTCTTAACAGCTACGATTCCTGCCGGAGCAATCGTGTTCTGCATCAACGGAAGCAAGTGCAGGACGAACAAGGCGCGCATCATCGACATGGGCGGACAGAACGAAGTATTGCACAGTTCCTACAATAGTGATTTCGAATACCGGCTCATGCAGGACATCGAAATCGAGGATTTCAACCTTATGTACAACGTTGAATGCGCAAGTGGGTTCCACTTCTTCAGGACACGCGAGGAAGCGGAGAAGTACAGCGTATAAGAGATTATCCCGATGGCGGCACCACACATTTACCTCAACACTGTATAAGTACCGCCGCCGGAGGGATGGATTTTTTACGTGCGCTGTCTTTTATCATTTATCACTCACGCACGTAGAATGGCACGCGAAAAGAACCAAGAGAGAAACCCCTCGGTATTACACACGCGTGCAAGCAGGACCCGTCCGCCACCTGCGATAAAGGCGGACAAAGTTTTGAACAACGGAGAAATCACGAATGGAAATCAAGGGTAAAGTTCATTGCTTTTTTGAGCAAAGCGGAACATTCAAAAACGAGTTTATCAAGCTCGGAATACCCGCCGAAGATTACGACATACAAAATAACTTCGGAGAAACAGACCACATTGTCGATTTATTTGATCACATAGAGAGAGCCTATGACAAGACAAGACAAGACAAGACAAGACGATATTCGACGATATATCGAAGGACGACCTAATAATTGCCTTTTTTCCGTGCATCTACTTCTGTGCAATTTCGCAAGCTAATATGAGTCTTACAGCCGTTAATTACAGAAACTTGACCATTCAACAGAAATTAGAAAAGATTCTTGAACGCTCCGCAAATCGTGAATATTTCTTTTCTTTGGCTGTTAAAATGATTGGAGTTTGTCTAATAAGAGGATTGAAAATTATAATGGAAAATCCGTGGGCAGAACAGACTTTTTTGAAAACGAACTTTATTCAAAGCCCAAGCGTCGTCGATGAAAACCGTATGAGACGAGGCGACTACTTTGTAAAACCTACCGCTTATTGGTTCTTTAATTGTGAAAATACAACCGGGTTCACTTTTCAGAATGACAAAGAACAGAAAGTAGTATTTAAATCGAAGCAAGGAAAGCAAGCCGGTATTTGCTCCGAAGAACGCTCGATGATTAGCCCAGACTACGCGCGGAATTTCATCTGCGACTTCATCCTCGGAAAGAAGCAGAACATCGGACAACTTTCACTCTTTTAAAGGACAAACAATGACCGACCAACTATCACTACTCCCGATGCTTGACGATGCGGAGCACCCTACATGGCTGTTTAACGGAAAGCCAGGAATCAAGAACGATAGCGGCGTGTATGTCGAGAACGTTTTCCGATTCCGCGAAGGCAAGCTATCGGGCGTGAATGTCGGTGTGAACCTTTGTGCCGAAGGTGACTTCGTGCTGTTCGAGTTCTCGTATATGACCGGCACATACGGATGCGGACACCCGCTGTGTCGCCCCTGCCACGAATGCCACCGCAACAACAGCGCGGAATTTCTCGCGGAGGCTATTTTCTCGACATTCGAGAACTCGGTCGTTCCGTACGACAAGAACTTGACGAACTACCCGAAGGAAACAAAAGAACTATTGAAGCTCTGCAAGAGAGCGTGCGACCGAATCGCAAAGGAGATAGCATGAAGTGCGATAAACTGAAATCGTTTAACTGTGTGGAAAGCGACGTGAAAGAGTTTTGTGAACCGCGCCTTGTGTACCCCAAGTCCGAAGTAGACGCCGCCATCGAGGAACTCAAGGAAGAAATTGAAAAACTGAAACGTGCGCTGTGGCTCGACAGGGCTATTCGTGCAGAACACATGAAAAACCTGATTTTCGAAGGGGAACTCATTTATCACGACGATAACGGCGAAGAATTGGATTGGGGGACTATGTATCGCAAATGGGAACGAGCAGAAGTCGCTTGTCGCGCCAAGGCGAAGGAGTACGAATGAGCGAAAGACTGCCTCGTTACAGCGTGTACGACATTGACGGTCACATCATCCGCGACTGTTGTGCCGATACAATCGAAGAACTGAACGCGAAGATGAATTCGAACCCGAAAGCATACTTTGTGCGTGATAACGAACTGGAGAAATGGTTATGAGCGAAATGAAAGCGAAACACGCATTTGATGTGTACGAAGATTACACCAAGACGGGAGATGACGAACAGGCTCAAGTGTACCTCAAGTCGGAAGCCGACCGCGAAATCCGAAAGCAGAAGCGCAAGCGTTGTCTCGCGTTGGCGGATTATGCCGAAGCAGAAAGCCGTTATCACACTACTTTAGCCAATGGCTTCTGGTTGCTCCGCAATGACATAACAAAAAGAGATGAAGAACGAAGAATTGCCAAAAGATGGGATAAATGGCAAAATCGCTGGTTAGCCTTAGCGGACAAGTTAAAGGAGGCGTGAGATGTGCGAGTATGTATTCATAATAATTCTTGGCGTCGTAATCTTTGTGTTCGGCTTTATCATGGGTCTTGTATGTGCTTCACCGAAGCGCAGAAACGAGCCGTGCGCCACAATGCAAGACGTGATAGACAGGGAGGGATAAATGAAAGTGTACGTAATCATCGAGACCGACAACGACGGAGTCTACCAGTCGAGCGAGGTAATCGCTGACGAGGACATCGCAAACGAGACGATACGCCGACGCCGTGAGAGCCGTCAGGGCTACCTATTCAACTACAATATCGAGGAGCACCACGTATGAGTAAATGCGACGGATGCCCGATAAAGGGAACTGAATATTGCCACAGGGTAAACCCGATGGCGAAGAAATACACGCGATCCGAAAAGGAGATGCTGCGGGAAGAAATGGACAAAGGCCAGTCAGCTTACAAGGAGATTGACAAATGAAAATGCTCACTTTGCCGCTGAAAAAGAAATGGTTTGACATGATTAAGGCCGGAGTCAAGAAGGAAGAGTACAGGGAATGCTCCGAATTTTGGATTAGCCGCTTTATTAAAGACTTTAGAATTCATAGCGATTTTAGATTCGAGATGTGTTTTAGAGGCGGAAAGTTCTTAACGGATTATTTGATTAGTGATGTACAAGATTGTTTGAACAGCTTGGATTTCGACAGCCTCGTTTTTACCCTCGGCTACCCGAAAGCGGACGATACCGAACGCCGTCTGGAATTTAATTACCCGAAAATCCGCATTGGCACGGGTCGCCACGAATGGGGAGCGGAGCCTGGAAAGATGTACTTTGTTATCACTTGGGAGGCTGTATAATGGCGGATCCGACAAGAAAGAAAGGCATCCACATCTCGATGATTATCAGAGAACACAGGAACGCATGCAAGAAGCACCCGGAGCCGTTCGACATACTCTGCGAAAAGGGCGATTGGGATATGGTCGCAAAGCACTACAAGCAAGCCAACGATTCGAGCAAAACGATAAACGGCCACATGGTATTGATGGAAGAAGTGTCCGAAGCTTTAGAAGCCTACGACAAAGGCGAGCTTGAAAACTGCTTGACGGAACTCGCTCAGTGCGGAGCGGTAATCTTGAGGATGATGCAATTTGTACGAGACGAAATCAACGGAGGCAAGAAATGAACTACCGCGATGTAGCTTGCCCGAATTGCGGGACCGTTTACGGCGTGGGCTACAGCGACGTGCCTCACAGCGTCGAGAACATTCACCGCATCTGCGACACCTGCATGATGCCGATCGAAGTCAAGAACCCCTGGAACGATAAGGAGATGAAGTAATGAACTTACAGCATTTTCACTGCGTTGAACTTTTAAGCGATAAGTCCGAAATTTCATCCTACCCTACACGGTGGGGCGCTGCGATCCGATGTCACGACCTAAACAAATGGAACCCGCAGGAACGATGGACGGTCAGGCCGTGCGTTCGAAACGTTCCGGATTACAATGAACAAGGATACAAGTCTAGAAAGATTCCGTTTAAAGATGCTCTAAATCAACACTTCAAAGCCGTCAAAGGTAAAAACTGTAATTGCTTGTTTTGCAGGAATTTAAACAGAAAGGAGGCTTAATGAACATCCGCATTATCGGACGCAACGAACCCACCGAAGGCATTGTCTCTCGTCTGTTCAACGCCGCCAACAAGGGCTCATTCGATGGCAACTACATCACGCCTTACCTTGAATCGTGCAGATGGTACATCGAGCGTATCGACGCGCAAGTAGTGATGACACGCGACGTGGGCTACCACACAAGCGGATTGTGGAAAAATCCCGATTACGAACGCTGCTACCACTTGTCCATCGACTATCCGGGTGGCATGAACCTCAAGAAAACCGAATGGCTGCTGTGCGCCCTTTTCGGTTCTAACCGCAAGCTGATGTGGTGCGAGCCGCCGTATTCCGAGCACGGCAAAAGGCTTGGCGTGTACCACTACCGCCTTTTCTGCGACGAGGCGTGGAAGCCTATAATGCCGCGCGGCGAAGTGTACAGCACGCAGTTCACCGAACGTGGCTGGAAGTCCTTTTCGGATCTACATAAACTATAAGGGGTTTTATATGGATAAACGCACGTTCAAGATTTGCGAGGCCGTGCACCTCGGACTAGACTATTACTACATGGGTCCGCGTGACAAGCGACCCCTCAAGCAGGAGGACTACGAAGTGGCGCAACGGCTCCTCCCAACGTTACCGGAAGGCTGGTTCACCGAACGACACGACTGGATGACAATGAAGTATTGACAAACGAATATATGGAGAAAGAAAAATGGAAGAAGCTACGACAGAAGCAAAAGAAGAAAAGCTCTCGTTCATCATGGACGACGAGGAGTTCCTCACGCGCAAGGGCGCGATGAAGGAAATGAAGATCGGGGCGACAACGCTCGCTAAGGAAATCAAGTGCGGGAACATAGTACCGTACGACCTTCCCCACGGCTACGGATTCTCGAAGGCTTCCGTACGCGAATGGATGAACAACCGCAAGAAGAAATTCCTGCTGAAGCTCAAGGCGAAGAGATGAACGAAGCAGTCCGCATGAAAAGGAACTGGCTTGTAACGATGTCCAAGCTTGCGCACTACATGGCGCTCTATTACGCGCTGGAGTTCCAGTCGACGGAAGGGCTGCTTTTCAGGCGCAAGAAAAGGCAGTCCGACTACTTCCGCGACAAGGCGGAACAGCTAGAGGAAAAGCACAGATGAAACCGTCCAGCAACGAAATAGCGAAGATTCTAGACTCCATACAGGGCTTCGACACGTACACCGTACTTAGTGACTTCTTCGCGATGTCAGCGATCGCAATCCGCAACAACGTGGACTTCGGGCGAGAATGGCAGGCCTACGAGGACCGCTACATGGCAATCGTGAAGAAGTACGGAAAGAACGACTTGCAGGCTTTCGTGAAAGCGCTCTCCGTGTTCCAGGGATGGATCGGCAAGGCCATAAACGGAGACATCGAGTTCCGCGACTTCGCAGGCGAACTCTACATGGACTCCGGGACGAGCAGCTCAAAGGCCGGCCAGTTCTTCACGCCGTTCAGCGTATCGTCTGTCATGGCCGAGGTTGACATAGATACGGACAAGATGAAGATGGAAATCGCCGAAGACCCGGACAAGGTAATAACGATATACGAGCCAACGTGCGGCGCGGGCGGAATCATCGTGGCGGCGATGGACAAGCTCAGGCGCGCCAACATAAACTACTCGTGGAACGCGTTCGTGGACTGCGGGGACATCGACCCGCGATGCGTACACATGACCTACCTCACGCTTTCGCTTCTCGGCGTCCCGGCAGTGGTAAGGCGCGGAGACGCGCTCGCCCTGGACTATTCAGAGGCGTGGTTCACGCCCGCCTACCTTTTCGCGTGGCCGCACTTCAAGAAAAAGCTACGCGGCGGGAAATACCCATACACGCCAACGGTGCAGGGAAAGGGCGAAATTCCGGAAAAGAAAACCGAAGTACGGGCAAAGGAAAGCAGTCCCGCGGCCGTAATTCCGAAAACGGCTCCCTCGATTATTCCGGAACCCGTCGCGGACAGGTACGGACAGCTATCGCTTTTCTAGGAGTAAAAAAAATGGAGAAGATTTTCCCGACGATACTTATGACCTTGGACTTCATCGCCGCCGTGCCGTACATTTGCAATGGCGACGTGAAAATGACCGTTTACTAGATCGCTGCCGGAGTGCTCACTCTCTCCGTGACATGGCTTTAAAACAAAGGATGTGACTGTATGAACGATGTAAACGCTTTTAAAGATTGGCTACTCAAAAATTACGATTATTCAGAAAACACGCTGCAATCGTATTTGTTCACGTTCAAAGATTTTTTCAAAATAAACGATGAAATAAACAGCGAAAACGCACGCCGTTACATACAGATTCTCGAAAAAGAAAATAGAAAACCAAAGACCATTTGTTTACGAATAACCGCTTTGGAAAAGATCGCTAAATACAAAGAATCTGAAATTATTATCAAGCGGCCTAAAATCCCAAACACGCTAAACATTGATAACATCCCTGATGAAAAGGATTATAACATATTAACAGAATACCTAGACAAACAAAATCAAAAATTCGCATTCATCGTCAAGATCATGGCCACTACAGGATGCCGCGTCTCTGAATTGCTGAAAATCACATACGAAGATATTGTTAGAGGATTTTGCGAAATCAAAGGTAAAGGGGCTAAGTATAGACGTTTCTTTTTCGCGGACAGCCTTAAACCTTATGCGTCCGGAAAATCGGGGACGATATGCCTTAACCGTTTCGGTAAAACGATGACAACGCGAGGGCTTGCGTCAGTAATCAAGGACGCAGCCGTAAAGGCCGGAATACAAAGGGGAAAAATACACCCGCATGCGTTCCGCCATTTTTTTGCAAAGATGTTTTTATCGAGGACGAACGATATTATAACACTGGCAGATTTCTTAGGACATACAAAACTAGAAACTACAAGAATTTATCTACGAAAATCATATGACGAACAAAAAAAAGAATTCAACAACGCTGTAACATGGTAATCAAATGGCACTTGCAAAAATAAAGACTGAAGAGGAACGGATGCGGCTCGACATCATCTTCGCAGAAATCGAGGCCGATCGCGTTATCGACGAGGCGAAGAAGGCGGCAAACGACAGCTCCGTACACGAAGAAGTCGTCACCGCGTCCGAACGGAGGCTTGAACAGCAGACGGCGGCCTGCATCGCAGGCAATGCTAGGATAATGCTGAAGGACGGAGCTTTCAAGACGAAGTGGGAACGCGTACTTGCCAAGACGCTGATAAGGCTGATGGACGAGAACGAGTTCATAGAACGCAAGGAACTCTCCGCGAAGAACGCCGAACTGAACTTGCTCAGGAACTTTGCCAACGCCGTAGAGCAGAGGCTGGAAAAGGCCGAACGCTCCGCGCGTGAGCAGGATAACCACCACTACTACAAGATATTTGCCGAAGGCGTGAAGGAACTGCTGGAAGCGCTATAGAGGACAAGACAAAATGACACCGACAAACGACACGCCAAGGATAGCTGAAGGCGGGACCAACGTGCAGGGCATGGGCTACACGCTCACGTCCGCGCAGAAGGACCGCAGGAAGAAAGGAAAGACCATCTACCAGCGCGACAGGAAGGTAGACGAATACAGGTTCAGCAAGGGAAGGTTCGTATGAGCGACATAACGGTATTTAAAGAAATGAATCAAAAGCGCTACCCGCTACACCACGACCACGGTACGGTAACGATTTCTCGCGACGTGTTCGAGACAATGAGCAAGGAACTAGAGCGTCTGCGCCCTATGGAAACTGGGCTTGAGCTTGCCGAAGCCGAACGCGACGCATACAGGAAGCGCGTAGATGATCTGAAAAAGGCTCAAAGATGGCGCAAGGTATGCGAAGAAAAGCCGCGAAATGGAGACTTAATTCTTGCGTTATTCAGCGAACGTACAAAGGGACATTATTTCCCGATGGATGTTGTGCGCTGGGACAGCACCTATGAATATGGAGAAATTGAAGTAACGCACTATATGCCGTTGCCCAATCCACCGGAGGATATAAAGTAAAATGAACTACGGCCTTCCATACAAAGGTAGCAAAAACACGATAGCGGAAGACATCGTGAAAGCGATCCCGCGAGGAGTGAAGATTCTAGATGCGTGCTGCGGCGGGGGTGCCTTCCTGATGGCCGCCGCCATGAGCAACAGGTGGAAATCAGTCGTCGGAAACGACCGCAACCGCGCAACGGTGGACCTTCTCGACGCGGTACTAATAAACAAGGGACAGATAGAGTACAATAATCCCGAAGTATGCACTCGAGACGACTTCTTCAACTCGCTACAGCGCATCGAGAACGGCGAATACACTATCCAGGACTGCGTTAACAAGTTCTGCGCTTCGTTCGGAAATGACGGCAAGACGTACCTGTACGGCTCCGACATCGAGGAATACAAGGTAACGGCTGAAAGGATGCTCACGGCGAGGACACTGGAGGAACGACGCAAGAGCTACCGCAAGTTTTACTGCAAGTGCCAGGAGGCGACACGCCTGCACCGCCTAGAATCCTTACAGAGGTTACAGAGTCTTGAACGTCTTGAACGTCTTGAACGTCTTGAACGTCTTGAACGTCTTGAACGTCTTGAACGTCTTGAACGTCTTGAACGTCTTGAACGTCTTGAACGTCTTGAACGTCTTGACATCTTCGACATCGACTACTCGGAATTCGACGTCGTCTACTTCGACATCCCATACCGAGGAACGAACAAGTACGACTTCGAGTTCGACTACGAAAGATTCTATCGCCTTTTCTCTTCGCTGAATATTCCGGCCTTCCTCAGCGAATACGACGCGCCGTTTACTATCGTCGCAAAGTTCGACAAGGCGCAGAACATGGCGGCTTCCGTCGGTTCTACAGAAAAGAAGGAAGGGCTGGAAAGACTATACTTCAACGGCAAAATCGAAGACTACAGGAAACTGATGGGGCGAGAATACAGGCCAATAGAGGAAAAACAGCCCGACCTATTCGGAGAATAACTAACAATGTCCATTACGCTAGTCCAAAAGAACAAGTCCAAGGGAATATCCACGTGGTACGCGAGGGTTCCCGACCCGCACCGGAAAAACTGCATCCACTATTTCAGCCTCGGCACAAGCTCGAAGAGCGAGGCGAAGCTGCTCATGCAGCAGCGCATGAAGGAAGGCGCGTACGACATCAAGGACGAGGCCGAAACCATGACTCTCGGCGAAGCCGCCGTTAAGTTCGAGGCTTACGAACGCTCAAAGGGAGTGAAGCCAGGAAGCATAGACGCGTTTGTACGCTGTATACGAATGTTCGAAAGCCTGTTCGAAACTCCAGTGGCGTCGATAACCGTGAAGGAGCTGAACGAAACATTTTTGACGAACACGTCAGGGAACGCCCCGCGTACATACATGAACAAGAAAAAAATGATTTCTACTTTTTTCAGCTACATCGTCGACGTGCTTGAGATAATCCCGAAGAACCCTATAAAGAAAGCCGTCCCGAGCCGAAAGGTCAACAAGAGCAATCGCGAGTTCTGGACCGGGGAACAGATCGACAGGATACTGGCCAACGCACCCGACCCGAAGAGCCGCCTTCTGTGGTCCCTGATGGCGTTCGCCGGGTTGCGCGTAAGCGAGGCGAAGGCAATGAGACCAGAGAAGATTTACGGCGGAAAGATACACGTTGTCGGCAAGGGAGACAAGCCGGCGACCATACCAGTATGCCCGAGGCTTCAAAGGGAAATCGACCGATACGACGGCGACTGGGATTTCAAGTTCTCGCAATACATGCTGAAACGCGTCGCGAAAAAGGCAATTCCGGAAGGCTTTCCAGGAGAAGCCCATGCGCACCGCTTCCGCCACAGCTTCGGCTCTAACCTAATCCGCGCAGGAGTGAACATTAAGATCGTACAGACGCTAATGAGGCACGAGAACATAAGCCTTACACTGGACACCTATGGGCATATTCTCGATACGGACTCGGAAAAGGCCATAAGCGACGTCTACAAGTGACATGAGTCTTGTTGACAAAAACGCGTACCAAAACTATAATTGAGACATGGACTAGCGGCCCGGAAGAGATTCCGGGCCATTTTTTTTTTCAAAAGTGCATAAAAAAGTGCATATACTAGTTAAACTTCTTTATCTTGCTTTGTTTTATCAAAGCTCCTAGTTTTTATAAGTTATAAATATAAAAATTTTGATTTTTGCGCAAATTTCACGTTTGATGAATTAAAACGCATTTTTTAGCAGATTATTTAATTTTATATACTTTCACTCATTTTCACTTTCGTTCACTAAAATTCACAAATCTTTAAATTTAAAGTGTATAAAAACGTGCATACATCATTACAGCGTGCGTAAACGCACTGTCATACCATTTCCACATCCTAATTTTTCGAGATTTTACTTTTATTTTTCTTACTTTCTTTACTAAATCTATCAAAGATAGTTATATTTATATACATAAACAACAAACAAGAGGATACGAAAATGAAAAAGATGACCTTCAAGACGATTTGCGAAAAGCTCACCGCAAACGAAACCGTAAAGATTAGCACAATTTTGGGTTGGAATATTTGCAAGTCCGAAGAAATCAAGATCGACTCTAAGAAGAAAATGTTCAGCATTCCTGCGTACAGTAAGTATTGCGGTGCATGCAGCATTAAGATGAATTGCAAAGACATTCTATCAATCGAAAAAGCCGCCTAAAGGTCTAAAGCGCTTGCCGGGAGCCGCGCCCCGGCAGACCTCGAATAATCAAAAAAAAGAAACAACAAACAAGAGGATAACACGATGACAACACGCTACATTTTCAACGCTCCAGCATACGGCAAAAGATTCCACGCTGAATACACTTCGGCAGATTCTTCCGAAGAGGCTGTGAAATTCTACCAGCACGACATGTGCGTTCTCCACGGCTTCGCACCATCGGAAAACGAATTCACGATAGAAGAAGTAGAAGAAGAATAACCTAACCACCCACAAAGGCGCACGGGCAACGCCACAAACCCGCGCAACTTTTATAAAGGAGGTCCAGCCATGGAAGATACACCCAGAGAAGAAGTCCTTCGCCATCACGGATTCAAGGAAATCGCGCTCAAGTTCCGCAAGAAATGGCTCGACTATGACGCCGTCGACTGCATTAAATGGGTCATCATGCGTATTTCCGATGACGTCAGAAAATTCGGGTATCAGTACGCGAAAGACCTTGAATACGGCGCCAACAAACAAAGGATCATGTTCGGGATCAAGGGAAAGATTACCTATACGTTTCTCGGCCCGGCACACGAATAAAGGAGCTTTACAATGACTACGTTCGAAACCGGAAAGACCTACTACTACCGTTTCGCCTGCAATACGGACACTGTCGTAAAATGCACTATCACGAAGCGCACAGCAAAGACTATCACATTCAAGGAAGACGACGGAGAAGTCAAGACGCGCCGCATCTACATTTACGGGAACTGCGAGAATGTGAGCCTCGGGCGTTACTCTATGGCTCCTATTCTCAGCTCCGAAAGGGCCGCATAGGAGATCTATAAATGGCCGAAGAACAAAAACGGACAGTAAAGGGAGTTCTCCTCGACATAGAGAAGGACGATGCGAAGGTGGTGGAATTCGAACCGACGCTCCGCAGTTACTACGAACTGCTGCATTGCGACATGATAGAGTTCAATCCGCGCCATATAGGATGCAGAATAAATCATAGGCGTTTAGACATCGTATCCGACGAGGAAGGGCTTTTCAAGGAAGGCAACAAGATTTCAGCTATAAACAATCTCTGAAAGCCTATGTTTGTCGGGAGCCTTTTGGTCGTGAACCGTTCAGAAGACGGAGAGACGGCATCGCTTACGGACGAGGAATGCAGATTTGTTCTCGGGAAGATCCAGAAGATGTACACCAGGAACCACCCCGAAGGCTACATCATGCTTACGCAGTGCGAATACTAGGCTTGACTTTTATTTTTATAAAATCTATTTTCAAATATGGAGGTGCGTTATGCCTGCCGAATTTACACCAAGTCCGGAATTTTTAAAATTGTTGGCACTCGTCGACGAGTGGTCCTTGCATGATAAGCAATACATTTGGGAAAGCTCTCTCAAAGAGGGAGCTCCCAAATATGTACACGAAGCACTTGAAGAACTTGTCAAGATGCAGAAAGAACTTGACAAGGATGGATGCTGCATTTAGATTCCCAACGACATAGAACGCTCTTTCACGAGTTTATAAATCTGTTTTGACAGATTCTGCGCACGGCTTCTATTTACGAAAACGTCGGCGAAACTTTCAGCAATCGTTTCCGTATATTTATAGCTCATGTCGGCATATTCGCTGATAGTCTTTCTGATAGCCCTTAACTGAAAAGACGAAAAGTTTTTATACCCGGCCGCTACAGCGGCCTTTTCTACTATGTCACGAGCTATTGATTCATAATTCAAAATAGAGCTCTCTTTTTGTGCTATCCAGTAATTTACTATATGGCCCATTTCATGTATAGCAGAAGCCTTCGCAGACATTCCTTTTGGATGAAACGAGGTATCGGCAAATTTATACGTGTTATTCATATAATAACTAGAAAAACGCAAAAAGAACGGCTTGTTCATAACCCAGTTTGCAGACATGATATAGCCCATGGCATTCGAACTTTTCACGTCAGAAATTTTTGCATTCTTGAATATTTCCAGTACGCTATCAATACCAGAAAGGGCTCCTTTTATTTTTTCAAAATTACAGTTTTCCAAAGCCTTTTGCAGTTTTATAGAATGCTTTTTTTGGAAATAGCCAAACAAGTCCTTTGCATCATTGCTTTTTTCAATTTTAGGATCTACAACATACTTCGGAATCAGGCCAGCCCTTTCTTCTATACGGTTGGCCCGTTCGTATTGGATTTCCTGGATATATTCAGGCGTTCTGCTTGAATGCCTTTCGTTTGCTATTTGTAGTATTTCCCGACGGCGTTGCTCTGCGTTGAGCTTTATTTCCGCATTTTCAGCCCGCTTTTTGGCCTTAGCCGTTTCTTCCTTCGCAATTTCCAAAGGAGTCGTCGGCTCTTCTTTTTTCTCTTCGGGTTCTTCTACGGGCGCCTCCTTGACCTCGTACTTGCCGTCGATAACCGGGTCCCACATGACCATCGTGCAGCGGCACTGGAAGTCATCGCCGGGGTGGAGGTGCACCATCGTATCGTCGCGCTTGTGCTCGATAGGGTGCATCGGGTCGTCGGGGTTCTCCTCGTACCATACCGTCGGGTCGGTAGCCGAGCATATCAGGCCGTTCATTACGGCGTGTTCCGGGCGGACGCGTTCGTCGAGCGTCGCCATCCACATGTAGTACTTGCAGCCGATTTCCTTGTACGTTTCCAGCGTTACCGAAGTGTTCAGCTTTGCCGATTCAGTCCTTGCTATCAGCGAGGCGCGGTTTGCGTACTTGTCCGGGAGTTCCTTCATCACCGCTTTTTCGAGCTGCTTGCCGTTCCAGCCCTCGTTCTTCGCCTGCGTCACGAGACGGGCGATGTCCTTCTTCGCGTCCGATTCTGCGGAAACGCAAAGAACCTGGAAGTTGGACTCCCAGTCTTTCAGGAGGCTTTCCTTTGCCGCCTGCGGATAGTAGGGCTTTCCGACAGTCATTTCCGTCATTTCTGCGATGCTGCTAGAAACTTTCCTCGCGATGGATTCCGCAGCGTAGGATATTTCGGCCTTGAAATCGTCCGAAAGGCCCTCCGGCAGCAGCGCAAGCTCCTCCATCGAGTCAGTCTTGAAAGACTCGTTGAATATGGCGGCCCCGTAAGCAGCGCCTATGTAGTCCTCAAGTTCATTCCTCAGCGCGTTCTGCAGCCGTCTTTCGGCGGCGTATGGATAGAACTGGCTAGAGCTGAAAACGGGGTGGCGGCCGCGCTTCTTGCCGGTCGCTAGTTCTACGCTTGTCGCGAATCTTACGAGGTCGTTCATTGTCTATTCTCCCTTGCCGTAGGCTGAAGGTTTCGGTAGCTTCCTTCCGTCCTTCACGCTGACTTCCCAACTGTGTCCGTTCTCGAATACTGAAGTCCTAACTTCGTCCGGTCCGATGACGCCACGGTTCATGTAGCGTTCAAGTGTCTGCGACTGTAGGTCGAGAGCTTCGAGCGTCTGCTTCAAAGTCATTTCGTCGATTGCGCCCCAGCTGAACTCGGTGTAGTCCTTGCCGAGGTTGCGCCCGCATAAGTCCGCGATGAGGCGGCACATCGGGGCGTAGATGTATTCCTGGCGCCACGAGCCGACGGAACTGCACCACGACTTGATGTCGCCCTCGTTGGTCTGTGCGAGGCCTGTCGCGCTCTGCCCGAAGAGGATGCTCATGGGGATGCGCGACTTTGCCGAAACGTCCATCTGTTTCTTCGTCCAAAGCTCCGCGATTCCGGCGAAGTTGTGGTTTATCATGTCGTAGGAGTCCTTCGGACCAGCGAACGTGGCGCGCATGGAGTTCATGCAGAGCTTCATTGTCGAAATGATCTTGTGGAGGTCCTCGACTCCGTTGTCCGGCTTTGAAAGTATTAGGCTGAGATTGTTCAGTCGCAAAAGTAGGGTACCAGTTTCCTGTATCATGTTCACTACAGCCCCGGAAATAGACGCGAGGTCTTTCAGGTCCTGCTCGACCAGGCACAGGTCGGATACCCCGAAGTACTGTTCGCTGATGCAGTTCTCGATGACGTCCGGGAGTTCCGCTCCCTTGAACACGGTGCAGCGCGAAGGGTGTACATCGACCGTGCCGCCTCCGATGCGCTTCACGCGGAATACGCCGGGTTCCTCGCCGTTGTTGAAATCTTCCTTGCGGATGTCAACCTTCCCTGCCGAGTACACCCTGTACCCCTTCACCTTCGCAGACTTCGGTGGCGCGGAAGAGAGCGCCTCCGCGTTCCTGTCGCTGTCGTATTCCGTGACTACCACGGCACCGCCGGCGAGGCGCATGTACGAGCCCGCCTTCTTGACAGCCTTGAAGAGCCCCTTCGCGGAGGCCTCCTTGTATGCCTTGCCGTCCTCGTCTCCGATGATCTTCGGCTCGTTCATGAGGGCCGCCGTCGGGAAACCGTCGACGATGAACGCGGCGATTCCGTCCTTGACCTTCATCGTGGCGAGGCTTACGAGGTCCGCGGGCGTGTACGGGGCGACGACGGTATTCGCGCCCTTGTCCATTCCCTTCTTGCCGAGTCCCGTGGCCGCGTTCTCGTACGCGCCGTCGTTCACATCGATCCCGTCCTTCACTTGCAATTCCGTTTTTTCCATGGTTCTGTCTCCTATGTTATTTTATATAAAGTCGAGCACGCCGCCGCCGTCGTGGGTGGCCAGCGTGTCCAAGGCCTGTGTCGTCGAGTCAACTTGGTCGTCGTGCTCCGCGTTCGGGAAAGCCAGAAGCTCGTCCACGTACTTCTTGACCCACGGGTGCTCGTCGTCCATCGGCGGCAAATAGACGTTCCCTGCCTCGAACAGCGGAGAGACGGAGTACGCCCTCGCCGTCTTGCTTCCGCGTGGGTTGTACGGCACAATCCCCGGAATCCTCGAACCGAGGGCCGATATTATAGCAGGGCCGTTCGCCTTGTCCTCGACAACTTTCTCGATGGCGTCCGGCCACTTCGAAGACATCCGCTGCATGGCCCTCACCTGAGATACGAAGTCCATGCGGTCCGTGTCGTTGTCGATAAGGTAAAAGTTCGAGCCTACCTGCCCCCACACCTGTCCTGAAACGTTGTCGCTGTTGTCCGTGTCCTTGAACGTGAAGTCCCAGCTCTGTATCACGCGGTCGAACACCTTCGGCATGGTCGTCCAGTGGCGTATCCATTTCTGCTTGAACACTCCGCCGCCCCTCGGTGTAGGGTGCTGCTGGTAGAGCGACCCCCAGTCGTAGGAGCCGATGTTGTTCTTGATGCGGAGCAGCATTTCGAGAGGGTATCTTCCCGGATGCAGGGCCTCGCCCTTCTTTCTGTGCGGCTCGTCGCGCTCCGCTATCGCAGGGTAGTTGATGATTTCCCACTGGTCGCCGCCTTCCTGCTTCATCGCGTCAACCAGCCGCCCCACAAGGTCGTCCTCGTGCCAACGGGTGACGGTGACGAGCACGCCGCCGCCCGGAGAAAGTCGGGTGTACGCAGTGGACGTGTACCAGTCCCACACGCTCTCCCTCACCGTCGGTGAATCCGCGCTTTTCCTGTCCTTGAACGGGTCGTCGATGATGAGTATGTCCGCGCCCATGCCCGTGATGCCGCCTTCGACACCCACGCTGCGGAGCGACCCTTCGAACCCCGGAACCTCGAAGAACTCCATAGTCTTGACGTATGTCTTGCGACGCTTGACGAAACGGACCTTTTCGGACCGCTCCGTGAAGCTGGTGTTCGGGAAAATCTCGCGGTATATGTCGCTCTCGATGATGTTCTGGACGTTCTTGTTGAAACGCTTCGCGAGGCTCGCGGAATAGCTCGCGGCGATTATCGACGTGTCGGGATCGACACCGAGACCCCACGACGGGAAATGGCGGCTCACAAGCTGGCTCTTTCCGTGCCTAGGCGGCATCGTGATAATCAGGCGCGGCGATTCCTTCTTCTTGACCTTGACGAAGAATCTCATGAGCTGTCCGCATATCTCGCGGTGCACCCAGCCGATGTCGTATGACGGCATCGTTGCCTTGACGAACGCCATTAGGTTCGTCCTCGAAAGCTCCACCATGCCATTGCTAACAGCCATAGATGCCGAGCTTCCTCGCTTCTGCGTCAATTTCGGCAAGGCTGACCGGTGGCTTCACCTTCGCAAGCTCCGCGCCGTCTTCCGGGTTCGCCATACGCTCGAGAAGCTTTATCTTCGCTATCTTCTCCTTGGCATACAGAGTGTAGCCGGCAACGTCGAACACGAACCTAGCGGCCACTATGTCGCCGTCAAGCGCCTTGCTGGCAAAGACCGATATTATTCCGTTCATGACGGAAATGTTGTCGCTCGTGTCGATGCCGATTTCGTTGAGCGTCTTCTTGAAGTCGCCCTTAGGCTTGAATTTGGTCTCGAGGACGATGCGGGCCTGCCGCTGGATGTTGCCACGCTCACGACGTGCAACGACGGACTTCTTGCCGCCAGCGCTTCCAATCTTGGCGAAGTAGTTCTCGCCATCCTTTTCCTTTATGGCTCCCGTACATCCCCGCTATGCTTTAGATTCCTTCCACCACTTGCAGAACTCGTGCCATTCAACGGTCCACCTTCCATGCGATGTCGCCTGCCTTACGGGCATCCCTCGAAGGCGCTTCCACGTGTACACGGACTGGAGGTGGAATCCGATCTTGTCCGCTAACTGTTTCGGTGTAAGAAAAATCTCGTCGCCTCGCAATGTGACGATTCGGTCTTTCCCGAAACAGGACGACGCGGGCTTAGGCGGTTCCTTCTTTACGTATCCGAACAGGTCCATCTGCATCCGCTAACCTCCCTTCCTAATCTCGAATGTCACAGAATTTACCATACGGCCAGTGTCTATCAATGGAGTGCTGCTGCCCTTTGCGGCGATTGTCCTTGGAGATAGCGGCGCGTAGTCGCCTTCCCTAATTGCCTTCTGTACGGCGTTCCTGGCCCTCTCACCGAGCGTTTTCAGCACGTCGTCCACAGAATATATTCCACGAAGATACGCGGGCGTCAGGCGTCCCAAAATCTTCGGGAACTCGCGCTCCCATATCTCCAAGGCGAACTTCATGAACGGCCTCGCCGGAATTTCTGGATAGCTACGTCCTTCTGCAGTCGTTCCCGCCTGCCTTCCGTAGTTGAGCGTCCTTGCGATAAGCGCAAGCGAGGCGGACTTTCCGAGCGCCTTCTGGTCCTTTCCGTTCTCCATCTTTTTAAGAAGATTTAAGTAAGCCTTCTCCGCCGTACCGTTCCCGTCGATCCACCCGACGACAATGACGGACGAACTCAACGCGTTGTCAAGCTCACGGATTCTTTTTAATACGGGAATTTCGGGGATTTCAGCGCCGCTAACCATTGTTTAATAATATAAAACTTTTTTTTAGCATAATTAAACCAATCAATTTATTTACTGCAAAAATATTTCGAAAGATTTTTCTTATTTCTTTATTACAATAATACATAAATCTATCATAGATAGTTATATTTACACATGTAAACAAACAACAAGAGGATAAGAAAATGACGAACGCAGAATTTAAAGCACAAAGAGAAGCTCAATTTGATGCAAATGGGATCCTTTTCACTCTTGATAGTGTCTTTGGTTCTGAGCGTCAATTGTGGGACCGTACTAAAAAGGAGTTCTTCTTTGTCAATGGTGAACGCGCCTGGAAAAAGTGGCAAAAAGAACACGAAGGTCAATGGGCTACAGATTTCTAACATAAATAGCGCACGGGCAACGCCTGAACCCGTGATTTTTTTGAAAAGGAGTTAAAAAATGAAAACGCAAATTAACACTCTCATTAACGGCCGCATCGAAGGTATCGTGTGCGGTTCCAATTCGGAAGATCGCTCCGCCATTGCCGCAAAGGTGTTCGCGGAAAATCCCGAAAGCATCACCGTCACTTGCAACGGAATCACACTTACATTGCAGAAGAGTTCTTCCAAGTCTGGAAAAACATCTAGGTACTTTCGAGAAATCACAGAATCTGAACTGAACGTTATTGAAGGATGTCGCCCGGAATGCCGCCGCTACACCTTCGAATCTTCCTTTGTCTTGGTGATTACGGATGATTGCCGCGTGCTTGTTGAAAAAAACACTAGAAAGAGTCCCGGTGCTACTTGGAAATTCCGTGGCTATGACTACCTGCCCGAAAGCAACTTCAAAATTGAAGGTTAATTTGACCCTAGACAAGCTCGCCTGCCGTGGGCTTTCCCCGGCAACGGCGCACGGGCAACGCCTGAACCCGCAAAAATTCAAAACGAGGAAAACATCATGAATCACGAACACAAGAAAATGGTGACTTGGATTGACTATGTACACGATCCGAACAGAATCCCCAAGCCGAACACAACCGTCCTCATGGTCGTTAATTACGAAGTCTGCATAGGATATTACGATGTAAAGCTCGGATTCCGGAAGCTGCCAGTCGAATGTAAACTTTCGAATCACTTCAATGACCGAAGCGTGACCCCGACTTTTTGGGCGTACATGCCGAAGCATCCGATGGAGGTCAACTGATGGCAAAGAACAACCTTTACAAAAAAGTTTCTCTCGAAGTCGGCGCCGTCCTGAACGAGAATTGCTTCAAGCACTCCATCGAACCCGACACGATGCAGAAGGAGCTGGTCGTGGAGTTCGACGATTATCTTTACGGAGAGGCCCGTAACATGGCCGACGAGGCTCTAGACTCCGCTGTCAGCTACATTCAGACTTTACTTGGACTAAAGCATAGGCCGTTCTACTCGCTAATATCTCCGAACATGGCTGTAGTTCAAAAGGAATTTGACGACAGCGATTTTGCAAGGAGGTAACCATGGAAGAGACCAATATCCAGTATGGATAGATTATGTATATTTATCAAAGCTAGGTTTAAAACAATTAAAGGAACTGAAAATGGCTAAATGCCCATGTTGCGGTCACGAGTTTACGGACGACGAGGCTATCTTCATCGCCAAGTCTTACGCTGGATCAATAAAGACCGCCAAGAAAAGCGCGGCTTCCGCCGAGAACGGGCGCAAGTACGGAGGCCGCCCGAAGGGAGCGAAGAACAAGGCTCCGAGGGCCGACAAGGGCGTACCGAGAGGCCCGAGGAACAGGGAACAGCAGACGGAGGAACGGAACAATGGATGATGGAGGTTTAACATGCAACAATTCATGATTGGTCCGATGTGCGTCACCAAGGACGATTTCGAACAGCAACTCAAAAAAAATGGATTTAAATTCGGGTACATCAAACGCCTGTACGAAAAATGGAAAGACGACGGCCTTACATTTTTCCGTGTCATTATTGAAGGATGCCCGTTCGTGATCGTCACGGACGAAGAAAACAGCTATCCTGAAATACAGGAAGAAACAGGAAAGAAAATAGAGCCGTACTCGTTGGAATGGCTTGAAAATTTGTTCTACCAATCTACGATTGTCGGTCCAATATCCTACGAATCATTGTTGCCTCAACTTCGAGATTACATCCGCGTCAAGAAAGCGGAGCAAATTGACGAGACCGCAAAACAGAATAAATGCCCGTATTGCCACGGAAAACTAGGACTAGAAGCCGGATTTCACGCTAACGCATCGCTTGGCAAAAACGAAAGCGGAAAACCCGCCATTTGCGTGGAAACCCTCGAACAAACGTTTTACATCCCAATTAAACGTTGCCCGATGTGCGCTAGGAAGCTGGAGGCGTGAGAATGATTGACGGATTTGTCGAAGTGAAAATCGAACAACCTAAAGACGAAAAATACAACTCATTCGAAGAAGCCAAACAGAAAATCCGCGACGATTTTTCACATTTTGCGGTCGGTGAAATCGAAGAAAAAGAACTCGAAGCCGCTATAAGGAACGCGGAGGAAAGATGGAACGAATCGCACCGCGAAAAGCTGAAAATTGAAAAAGTGGAAGCCGTGCTAGACTTAGGATTATAGGAGTAACAATGACCGCGTCAAGCAAACAAACGATTGAATGGCATACTTTGTCAAAAGATGATATGCCGAAATTTAAAACACCTGTACTCATTAAAGTTCCGTCTTTCAGCAACGACGGAATACGTCCAAGAATATCCGTTGCATACGCTGAAGAAGTCATTGTTTTTGAGCGCTGTATAAAATTCTACGAATACAATCTTGCGTACAATTTTGATTTCGATAAAGTTTCGGAATGGGCTTATATATAATGAGGCGTGATCATGACCATAATCGACAAGAAAGACTACTACAAGCCGGGCGCGGAGTATCTCGGTGCAAGAGTCGAGTTTTCTGCTCCTCTCTTTAAGCCAAATGACTACATCAAATATTTGTGCAAAAGTTTAGCAGACGGATTTTTTCAGGCATTCGAAACAGAATTTGTCAAGGTGTGTACCGAACGGATAAAAGACAAAATTAGAGGCAAAGGAATCGAAGCCGGAGAAATCCATCTTACTATTCCGGAAAAGGCAATTCAGGACTTCCTATCCGTGTGCGAACTGCATGTAATTGACGGAAAAAGCAGGCGTTCCCATGACATAAACACGAAAGTTTACTAACTTTGCAATACCTTTCGTTCTCCAGGACGAAAACAAAAGACGGCCGGAATTTCTTCCGGTCGCCTTTATTTTTTTTGCCTTTACTGCTTCGCTACTTGACCGCCGTTACGGTTGCGGCAGTCTGCTTTGCTGCCCCGTTCCCGTTCGACATCATCATGATTTCGTGGATGTTCCTGATGCTTTTTACGGCATCCTTCACTCCGTCGATAACCATGTGGTCCTTCACGTCGCCTCCGGCCCTTTCTATCTCTCCGTCAAGGACATCGAGATGCATACAGAGCGCCCTTTCGGTGCGTTCCAGAGTTTCCTTCGTCTTTTCGGTCATCATTCAACCTCCGTGACGGTAACGGTTGCAGCTTGCGCCTTGGACATCATTTTCTTGACGAGGTTGGCGGCTTCACCTTCGTTGATACCGAAGCCGAGGTATGATACCTTCGGTTCGTTCGCGAAGATGTTGTCAAGCCCCGCCTTGAAAACGTCCACATCGACCATGTCGTCAGAAACGACTCCGGCCATCTCGAGCCAGGAACGGGCCTTGGACATCAAGCCTTCCGGATTTTTCCTGAGAGCACCGACGACGAAGAGACCGACGGAACGCTTCACAGGGTCATGGATTGTATTCACCTGTTCGCCCATGAATTCGGAAAGCGCTTCCATCGCCTTTTCAAGCGTAATCTTCATACGCTACCTCCAGCAATGTTAGGCGGCCTGTGCCGTAGTCGTGGTGGCAGTAGTTGCCGTGCCGTTGTTGGCAATCGGCTGCAATGCGAAACCCGGAGGCGGCATCGGGCCGACCATGGCGGGACCGTAACCCGGGGCAAGAGCGTAGTTCGGCACCATCGGTACGGCGATGCGGGAAAGCGTCGCCTGGAGGTTGATGATGCTGTCGCTGAGAATCTTGTCGCGGAGCGGTGCGGCGGTCTCGATCGCGACAACCTTGGTTTCAAGGTTCGCCACCCTTTCGGCAATGGCGAACGTCTTGTTGTCGCTGTACTGCTGGGCCTTCAGCAATGCGATCTCGTTGTCCTTCTTGGACAACTGGTATGCCGCACTTGCTTCGGGGTTCTGGTTGCCGCCGAAGAGGCCGCCGAGGCCATTGTTGAGGATTCCGGAACCGAGAACGGTGCGATGATACCGGTAGTGAGACCGGCTGTGCCAACGCCCTTGGAGGCGTATTCTTTGTCGTTGTTTTCGTAAGCCATCTTATCATCTCCTTTCAGTTGGCTTGTTCAGTATGCCTATCGGGGACCTCCCGAATCGGCCTTCTCAATCTCTATCGTACAGCACGCCACGCCCTTCTCGTAGCGGTTGCTCACGCTGTGGTTCATGACCACGGTCCAGCAGTCGTCGGCAAGGATGCCCACGTCCACGAGCAGGTCGAAGATACTGCTCGTGCCGTTGTCCGCGTCCTTGCGGAGTTTAGTGGGGTGGACGAATTCGAGCCTTACGTTGACGGGTCCATCAACCCGTTCGCACTTGTAATGCGACTTCATCCAAAGGACTGCGGCCCTGTGCCATTCTGTAAACTTCCTGTTGGGGAACGTCCTGCCCGTCCGCCTGTCGGTGACACGCGAGTTCTTCTTTGACGGGGTATCGAACGGTAGCTGGAAAATCACTAATCCCCTCTCCTTGAGATTAACCATATCAAGATACTTCCTTGCGGACGCGATACGGTCCAAACACTCAAAGACGCGTACACACGCTTAAATACGGCAAAACATGGACCGCATAAAAACAAAAACGGTGCGTCGAAAGCACCGCATTTGCGTTTAGAAATTGTTTTTATGAAAGTCGGATAGAATCGCAGTTCTCTCCGTCAATCTCTACGACATTACCATTTTCGTGGAGTCACGAAAATGGTCGCTATCCTTCCTCGCAGATTACGAGCCGGTCCACGTTGCGGCAAATCATAGTAACCATAGTTTCCGCAAGTGCGGATTCAGTTATAAAGTTTTTCTTTACATCTCGGCCCATGCCGACGAGGATGCACCCGCTACTCGACGCCACCGTGTTTCCCACGTGCAGGCGAATCCCCCTCTTTGCAGGGACGCCTGCGTTCCATATCAGCGGAAGCTCGCGCTTGAACTTTGGCGACGTGCTGTTCTGCACCCTGTACGTACCGCACGGGACGGCCTTTGGGGCGTTCTCGAGCGTGTGGCAGACCATCTGCCCGTTCAGGAAAAGACGGCCCAGGATGGCCTTTTCCGTGCGGATTTCGCGAATCAGGGTAAGCATGGAAGCACCTCCATGTGGACAAGCGGGGCCGTCAGGAACTCGTCGTTGCGCCAGTGCCTGCTGTTTCCCGCAAACCACTCGATTGACTTGTCGGCCACGCCAGCCTTGAAGCGGTTTATCCCGGAGCAACGGAGTATGCCACGGAAGAAGTCGTCGCACTCCTCGCGCGTGAACTGCCCGTATGCGCCTCCCGTGCAGTAGAGCCAGTCGTGAAGGGCTCCGGCGATGTTGTAGGCCCAGTTCTTCGGGTCCCACGACGGCAGGAACCAACGGAAGATTTTCGGCACGCTGAGGCCGTCACAGCGGAAGCCACGCCCGTCGGTGGACTCCCCGCAGAAGCGCACCTTCGCGGTGTACTTCTTTCCGTCACGTTCGTAGTCCACGTACAGCCAGGCCGTGCGCTTGAGGATGTGCGAGCCGTCCTCTTCCGACTCGCGCCAAAGGAAGCCACCGCTTCCACGCATTACGTTCTTTACGCTTACACTCATAGGTCATTCCTCCCCGTGTATCTCGTTGATGATTACGCCTAGTATGGCGAACGCCAAAATCAGACCCATCGCGTCATCCCTCCCTGTCCACTATCTCTTCATATGTCCTGCACTTCTGCTGGACACGCCCCGCCATCATCTCGCAGATGAAGGCCATGTTGCACGCCATGTGCTTGTAGTGCGGGATTCCCGACTCGGGGTCCACAGACTCGGGGTTGTCCACGAACTCCAATGCGTGTCGCAGGAGGGCGTCCACGTAACGCTTCATCTCTACGGTCTTCCAGTTGTCGGATGAACCGTACTTCATATTCCCGTAGCGTCGCACAACCGCGATGTCGCGGATAATCTGTGTCGGCACGAGCGAAATCGGGAGCTTACCAGCGTCGGCCTTTGCGGACTGGTCCTTGTTTTCCACATCGTTCATATAAGTTCACCTCCGTTCAATCAGCCGCCGCGCACCACATCAGGTAAGCGTACACGGCAAGGTTCAGGGCCATAAGGGCAACGAGTAGCTTGAACATCAATTCTATGTCTGGATGGGGTCCATCAAATTAACGACCATCCTAGCATGACCCTTGCCGACATACACTCGGTCTGTCGCTGTCCACGACCTTCCATCGATGGTCATGTAAAGATTAAGAGCACCGTAAGTGTTAGCCAAATCATTCCTTGTAAAAATGTCCGTTGCGCTAAGGTCTATGTATTTTCTGCTGTTTGCCGGCACGATAGCATATTGACCACCGCCAAACAGTACCGGACGCGTCTGCGATGTGTCCGTATTTAATCGCCCCAAGTTGAATGCGACGTTGATGTCTGCTGAGCTGTTGTTCTCTATGATTATCGAAAGAGTGTAGACGAGCGTAAATTGGTAACCATATTGACTAACATTTACGCTTGCACCGACGCCAGGCATAAATTGGGATATAGCGCTGCCCCAATCACAAAGTTTATAGTCTACTGTGCTGGCCCCTATTGTATTCCACGCATTTGTATTGACAATGCCTTCCGTCATCATATTCGCGTAATATTTGCTATCGATTGGCCTTACTGTATATGTATTGCCTGTTATATGGAATATGTACTTTTTACCGAAACGGCATTTAACAGACACTGTAGATACAGCACCGTCTTCATGATAAAGACGGTTGCTACCGGAATCGCGAACGGCCACCGACAAAAGATTTGAACTATCTGTTATAGGATATGTTCGTGCAGCGTCTGTAAGGTCAAGCAACACGTGTAGTTCGTCATTTCTCGAATCACTCAAGGCATACGGAACGTCAATGTACGCCATTACAATTTCATACAAACCATCTTCAGTTAATTCTTCTATTTTATATGTAACAAATTTATTGTTTACGTTATTGCCTAATCTATTGAGAATTTTTAGATACGCTAAAGACGATACCTGCTGATTACGGCCGACGTCTCCGTATGCTTGCGTAAGATCAATTCTTGTCAAGCAATCCTGCTTGTTTGCAATAGCCCCCGCCACGGCCGTACCGCTCTGCGGATTGGTACTAGACGCGCTGTACGTCTGGTCTACCGTACCGCCCCACGTCCCAGTGTCGCCCTTATCACCCTTGTCGCCTTTAGCTCCTTTAAGGTAATTGAAAGTTAGCGTGCTTTCGTGGGTCGTAGGATTGTTCGTGACAGTAACAGACGGAGTTCCGACACTACCAATATTCGGCCCAGCAGCGGCCTTGACATTGCCAATCTTCGAGTCAAGGGCCTCCGCTACATCGTCACCGCCAACCTTTAACGATTGCGTTTCGACAGAATCTGCCACAAATGCACCAACATTTGACGATTTCAGAGTATCTTCGACAGCCTTTAGCCTAGCATCAAAATTATTGCCCATTTCGGCAATGACATTGGACCCTTCGACATACTTTTGAAGAGCTTTTTGCACAAGCCGTTCAATTTGTGCGCCAAGAATAGCGTCGTTATTGTAATTATCAGAATTAACGGGCATTCGCCAACCTCACCTTTTTCCTAAGTCCAAGACAATCTTTCTTTTCATTCCATTCAAGGAACCGCCCCAGCAAACGAAGGCTTTCTTCCTTAAACTTTTGCAGGACTTTCCTATTGTTTCCGCGTTTCACCATACCGCAATACGTGTTCAGGGAACAAAGCATGTTGTTCCGTTCGTCAATCGGTATGTAGCGTCTATCAGCCCATTCACGCAAGCGTGCAAAGGCCCTGTTGACAGTAGTCCTATTTAAATACATACGGTCAAACTTTAGCATAGTTCCAAGACAGCGTATCCCCTTCGAAAAGTGCTGACAAAAGAACTTCTTTTCATTCAGCCTTACATCAAGTTCAG
>Ga0265298_10000416_pt1 | contig 63669 bp, 67 predicted proteins | sample AusTroGonzalo_MG_3_FD_193486 | JGI IMG/M metagenome (GOLD analysis project Ga0265298, IMG submission 193486) | Bovine rumen microbial communities from tropical cattle in Woodstock, Queensland, Australia - Gonzalo_01 | ecosystem: Host-associated > Mammals > Digestive system > Stomach > Rumen ... | reverse complement strand
GTCAAGATTATACTCTTCCAGAAGCCCGTCGAAGCCGTCTTGCGTATGGGCAATGATATATTCGAGATCCGCAGACGGAATGCTACCGAGGCCCTTCAAGTAGACGATCTTCACGTTGCCGGGCTTGTTCTCGGCTTCCCACTTCCTGAATTCGTCAAGCGTGAAGAACCACTTCTTGACCTGGTCTTTCTGGTCCTTAAGGATCACGACTGGCGTGTTGAGCTTACATATCCGTCCGGCTCCGAACCATCCCGGCGCGAACTTCTTCCACCAGCCGAGAAGCATGCTCGTGATGTTGATGCCGTCAAGGTCGGCGTCTGTCGCTATCACGATCTTCTCGAACGCCGGTTCCTGCTCTTCGCCTTTTCTCGAAGCGTCGAACTCCAGTATGTTCAGGACGTCCTTCAGCTCCTGGTTGGCCGAAATCTTCTGGATGCTCTGCGAATAAGCGTTGATGGCCAGGCCTCTGAGACAGTAGTAGTACTTCCCTTCGCGTCCAAGACACTTGAGAAGACTCGATCCGGCGGAAAGCCCTTCGCACAGGAACAGGTATTTCTTGTCGCCGACGCCGGGGAAATACTTGTCAGACTTCACCTTGGCCTTCTTGACGCCCTTCAGCTCTTTCCTGGCCTTCAGCTCTTCCTTGAGCTTGAACATGTCGACTATCGGCTCGATGATGGCGTCGTTCTTGAGAATGGCCTTGACGAGCTTGTCGAAGTCGATTCCGCCATCTACGTACGCCGATATCTCGCTCTCCGGGTTGGTGAGCGTGTCCTTCGTCTGCGAGTCGAACTTGGCGTTCGGGAAATCACGCATGAACACGACCATGCCGAGCCTGTTCCTGATGTCAGCAGGCTTGATCGCCTTGTACTTCTTGACGAGCTTGTCCCTGATTGGGTTGGTTATCATCCTGTCGAGCCATTCGATATGCTTGCCGCCTCGCGACATATGAAGCCCGTTGACGTACGTGAAGAACTCGAACTCGTCTGAATCGCTCGGATATACGCCTACGAACCCTTTGCCGAAATCGGCAAACTCGATATGCTCGGAGAACAGCCTCAGGAACTTCTTGGCATCTGGCTTTATCGCTTCGCCGTTGAACGAGAACTTAATCTTCGGGAACGACACGGCAAGGCACATCAGCCGCTGCCGCATGACGTCTTTGTAGACCTGCTCGATCTTGTTGAGGCCGAAACGCTTGAGGTCTGGCTCGAACACGACCTTGGTGCCGCTTTTGTTCCTGCACGCGATAGCCTTGCACGTCACGTGTTCCATGTTGTCAGTAGCGGTCACGACGCAGGAATGCTTGCCGTCACGTGTCTCGCCTGTAAACTTCTTCGAGAATATCACAGTGGCAGTAGACCCTACGCCGTGCGAGCCGAGGTTCTTCTTGTCAACGCTGTCTCTGAAGTTGGTCCCTGAGAAAAGCCGCGTCCACGCTATCAGCGGAATATACGAGTTCTGCAGCCGTTTGGCCTCGTCGGCTGGAAGATTCTTGAGCTCAGACTCGGACAGCTTCTTCTTTTCGACCGGCATGCCAGGCCCGTTGTCTTCGATTTCTACGACGTAATCGCCTATGTCTATGCGAATAACGCCTTCTGAGTTCCTATGCTCGATCAATGCGTCCAGACTGTTGTCGAGAATTTCGTCCATTATCTTCCTGAAGGCCGGCACGTATTCGACGTCTTTACGCTCGATTCCGTCTTCAGATATGACGAAAGTCTTCTGCCTGACCGGATTAACCGCGCCTATCCACATAGTAGGGCGCTTCAAAAGCTGCATCCTGCCAGTCAGGACTTCAAATTTTTCCTGCGTGTTTTCCATAATTGTCTGCATCGATCATTACGATCAACGTCTATTATATTACGTCCTAAGCCGAACGCAAAGGTTAATTTCTGCTCTGCAGCAGGGCCTTGATAGACCTTACGAGGTTCGGATACTTGACCTTAATCTCTTCGTCGCGGATAAGCCACGACGCATAGGAATGTGCTTCCCGAACGAGCTTGTAAAGACTCATTCCCTTATACTTCCCGAACCATATCTCCTTGACTGCTCTCGGCTCGTCCATAAAGGCCTTCAGGCTCGCCAGATCGCGCGTCTGCGGCCTGGAAGGGTCTTTGTTCAATTCATGAACGAGCGCGTCTAGGAGCCTGAAACAGAGCTTGTTGTCGGCCAATGACGGCTTGGAGCTACGAAGTTCATCGTCTGACCGGTATTCTCCTGTAAGCTCAAACAGCACAGCTTCCATAGAATACGTGCCGACGTTCTTGTAATCCAGAAGCGTTTCGGCCAAGCGCATCACGTCGAGCGACAGACTAGCAGGCCATATTACCGGACTAAGCCCGTATTTCGCGAAATTTACGTTCAATATCTTCAAATCGTAGTCGACGTGGTTATATCCGACCAAAAGCATGCCTTTCTCCAGGCATTTGGTCAAAGTTGAATGAATCCACTTGAGACCTTCCATGAAATCCATGGTCTCGACTAGATCAGCTTCGCGAAGCTTGACAGAAGACCGCGCCGACGAAGTGACCGGCTCTTCCAGCCCTGTAAGCCGGAAATGCTTTTCGAACTTGATGTTCAGGAATTCTTTCCCGTCGGTCGCGTCGGTCGCCACGGCGCAGGCGAAGTCCAGAGGATTGTTCACGCGGCCATACGAGTCTGAACCGCAACAGAAGATGTCTATAAACAACGCGTTCATGCCGGTATTATACCCGGCCAGGCAAGAAGCGTCATTCGTGGGACATCATGATTTCGTAGTTCGAATACGCGAGCGTGAACGAATGCACGACCTCGTCGGCGCTCTTGTAGTCGAGGTGCAGGTTGCCGAAAACCTTGATCCAGCAGTTGTGGAACACGAAGTCGACGACGCGCTTCTTGTAGTTGTCAAGCAGCCAGACCCTGACGTCTATCAGGTTCGACTTCAAAGGACCGTCCACAGTCTGGTCGTCTACGGGATTGAAGTTGGCGACCTAAGAAGCAAACGTGAAGAGTGATTTGTAGTTGTAGAAATTCTGGTCGACGATGTAGTTGAACGTGATCTCCTTGGTGTCAGGGTCGATCACATGGGTCGGGACTTCGTACGTGTATCCCTTGAACTGCACGCTCGAGGAACCGATGACCATCTGCGGCACGTCGAAGTCCGTCAGGTTCAGCTGGAGGTTACTGAACGAACGGCCGAGCACGTTCTCGAGAGGAACGTACCCGACCCAGTGGTTGGCGTGCGCGTAATGCGTGTCAAGTCCCTGCATCGCCGGAAGCTCGGCGAAAGGCTAAACCTAAACTTCCTGCGTCTCGTCGGGCGCGTCTGTCACGACGCCACTTACGACGCCTCCCTTGTCGAATGTCTTGATGTCGGCCATACAGGATTATTTACCGGTCCTGTCGTCCTTGGGCTTGGCCGACTTCTTCTCGTACGGGTTGTCGACTTCCTTGGTCCCGCTGTACCACTTGCCCGTGCGCTCGACCTCAAACAGGTCGGGCTTGGCCTGCGCGCATTTCCTGCACCAGTAGCCGACCCAGCCGTGTGTCACGCAGCGCTCGTAGCCGTTTGTCCCGTCCTCTGAGAGTGGGATTGGAGAACCGCAGTCCTGGCATACGCGGTACGTCTTGTTCTCTGCGTCGTTGACAAGGTCTTCGACCTGGTTGGAAAAGCTCGTGCGCATCGCGTTTATCTCGGGCTCAACTTCCTTTTCATAGTCGGAAAGCCATGTCCTGAAATCGCCAACCCTACGCATAAACCAGTAGAGAAACTTGTGCTTGCGCGCCTCGAGATGATACTTGCCCTGGTGGTAGAGAAGATAGCTCCTCCAGCACTTGCCGGACTCGTCTTTCCTGAACAGCGCGGCGCGGTCCGTCACGTCGACGCCGTAAGCGTCGAACCATCTGCCGTCCTTCTCGGAGACTGCGTACGCGGAATCCTTGACAGGGTCGCCAAACGCAGTGAGCTTCTTCTCGTACGCCTCTTCCTTGCACTCTTCCCACTCGAGCGTCGTCCACGCAGGCTTATCAGTCACGTTCTCGATGTCGTACTCGACCTTCCAGAGGACGTCATACAGCTTCTTCGCGGCGATATGGAGAGGCGCAAGCCATCCATACGCGGGCTCGCAGCAGACGTCGTAGTAGAACCTGAGCGTCCCGAACTTCTCTTTGGTCTGCGAGACCGTGACCTTTACGCCGTACTTCCTGTAACGGATGTTGAGGTCTTCCAGCGCGTAGCAGAGCTTCGCGACAGGGTCAACCCAGCCCGCGGCCGGGATAAACCCTCCTGTCTGCATGCCGGAACAGAGGATACGGCAGTCGCGGTCGACTTCGTCATTAGCCTCTTCCCAGCGCTTGCACTCGCGTTCTTCCTTCTGCTTCCAGTTCTCGCACGCCTCCTTCTCGATATCGGTCAGCGAGTCCTTGTCGTCCTTGTACTTCTCAAGCAGCTCGAACGTGACTGGCACGTCAAACCAGGTCTTCTCTTCCTGTTCCATTTCCTCTTCCATGTTGTCCTTTCCTCCGTTTGCTCTCGTCTACCACGACAAGGTTCGCAGGCTTGGTTATCCGGCCAGCCTCGAGGTCAGCGAGGAGCTCGGCGTTCTCTGTAGATATTGTACCGCTCAAGACGGCGAATTCCTTGTTTATCCTGTCCCAGTACGCCCTGTCCGCGGGCGTGACCTGCGCCATAAGCGGATCTGAACACGGTCCAGACATAATCTCCTTGTCGTCCCAGGTCCCGAGTCCAGGTCCGGAAAACGGCGGTTCTATCAATCTGTCAGGATTGCCCCAGTAGCCAGGCTTGGCGTCCTTCGGTCCGCAGACTATCCGGCGCAGCTTCATGTCAAGGACTGTGCCGTCCGCGCAGGTGAAAAACCTGTCCCCGTAGAACCTTGCTGTGTCCGGCATAGACACCCCGATGGGAGGCGAAGCCAGCTGATTTGGCACAGACGGTCCAGAAACAAGCCCTGCGAGCTCCGGGTTGAACGGGCTTGCAGGCGGAAGCTTCGCGTCGGGATTCGCCTGGAACGAGCCTGCGAAAGCCCTGTGCGTAGCCGCGTTCAGCGGATTTGTCCACGGAAAAGCCATGTCACGACTCCGAATTCTTCTTCCAGCGCTCGAACATCTCCTTCAGGAGCTTGTCCCCTTCCGGGTCTCCGTCGAGCGCATGCCTTGCGGCGTACATGTTCTCTATCACGTGGTCCTTGTCGTAGTACCTGCCGTTGTCCCACATCGTCAGGAAACACCTTGCCGCAGCATTCCTCGCCATCTCGGACGCAAGCTTCTCCTTTGCCAGCGCGTTCTCGTTCTTCAACGCGGCGTTCTCCAGTTCTATCTCAGGCGCCTTGACGTCTTCAACGCTTTCATCCAGGTCTGCTTCCTCGATCTTCCATATCCGGGTCTTGCCCTTGACGTTCCAGTAGTACTCGTCTCCAGATACCCACTCAGGCTTGCCGCACTCGCTGTCGCACTCCATATTCTCTGCTGACTTTTCAGCGTACTTCTTCGCGTTCAGCCTGCTGGCGAACACCCGGAGCGGCATCATGTCGCAAGGGTTTACATCTCTTTCGTCGCATGAAAAGAATACGATGTAGATTTTTCTAGACTTTTCCATGTATATATTATACGCGTCTAGAACCGTATAATATTATATTATGGCACAATAGGAAACAGAACTGGCGTCTATCAAAAAGCCAGGCGAGAAAGAAATCATCTCGAAAGAGGAATACACACGCCGTATTCGTGAGCTGGCGAAGTGCAAGCGCGATATCATCTATTTCGCGAACACGTACTTCAAAATCATCTCTCTCGACAAAGGTCTCGTAAACATTTCGCTCTATCCCAAGCAGGAAGAACTGCTCAAGTGCCTTGTCGACAATGACAGAGTGGCAGTACTTAGTAGTCGCCAATGTGGAAAGTGCAGTTCTGGCAAGACTATTATCACTATTCGGAACAAAAAGTCAGGCAAAGTCGAGAAAATATCACTGGAAAATTTATTCAACCGCGTAAATAGATACTGAGAAGCTGTCAAACAGGAAAGCTGAGGTATCTATGGCTAATAGAATCTGTCCAGTCTGTGGAAAAATCCTTCCAAAGAGGAAAAAGACTTTTTGTTCAAACCTATGCGCAAAAGTGCATAGATCGCGTTTGGCATTTCCAACACTTGACAACTGCATAGAGTGCAAAGAATGTGGAATGAGATCCAACCAGCTCTATAAGCATGTCAAGACTTACCACATGCCAATCGAAGAGTACTGCAAAAAGCATGGCATTGAAGAATCACAGCTTATATCATCAACTAGTCATGAAAAAATGTCAGCTGGCCAAAAACTTGCATTTGCTGAAGGTAGATCAGTAGGATGGGGTAAAGGCGACAATAATCCATCGCGAAAGTCGGAAACTAAGTCCGGGCGAAATAGTGTATGGTCCATGAACTTCAAAGGATATGACGGATTATCGGATGATGAAAAACGAAAGCGGATCAGCGAGGTAGCTGAACGCGCTAAAGAAAATCGCAACGCACGTCATAACAACAGACTTCGCATAGATTATTACACGTCACGTGGATTCTCGCTTAAAGAAGCCCGGAAGATACTAAGCAAGAACCAGTCAAATTTTTCATTGGCTGGATGCATACAAAAATACGGGCCTGACAAAGGCCGTGAAATATGGCAAGCTCGTCAAGACAGATGGCAAGCAACCATGAAAAGCAAACCGCTTGAAGAGATTGAACGTATAAACAGGTCGAAATTCAAAAACACTGGATACTCTGAAATCAGTCAGAAATTGTTTCGAGACCTAGAACGTGAATTATCAGCAACACCGCATGAAATATACTATGCCACGAACGGCAAAGATTCAACATTCAACGAATATATGGTTCATGATGATCAGAACAAACGAAACTACTTCCTTGACTTCTACATTAAAGACCTAAACTGCGCTATTGAATTTGACGGCTATTTTTGGCATGATAAGCTCGGCAAACACAAGGTCGACAAAGATCATGAACGAGAACAAGCGCTTATCCGTCTTGGGTATAAAATCCTTCGAATCAAGGAGATGGAATACCGAAAAGATCCTGACACAGTACTTGAAAAGTGCATGACTTCATACAAGGGATTGCAAATGGCTGACAAAAAATTTATAGCGTCATCAAGTCTTGACGATATTGAAATCCTGACAGATACTGGATGGGTTGAAGCTGCTGCCATACATAAAACAGTTCCATACCGCAAATGGCTTGTCAAAACAAACAAGCGGGAACTTGAATGCGCAGATGACCATATTGTATTCAGACCTGGCTATCAAGAAGTGTTTGTTAAAGACCTTGCCATAGGGGACGCGATACTCACAGAAGATGGAACAGAGCTTGTTGTGTCTATTCATGAATCAACGACAATAGAGAACATGTACGATGTCGAACTTCCAGCTGGTACCAATCACCGGTACTATACGAATGGAATTCTTTCACACAATACGACTACGTACACGATCTTTACGCTCTGGTACGCCATGTTCTTCTCTGAGAAGCGCATCATGGTATGCGCGAACAAGCTCGCGACCGCTATCGAAGTCATGGACCGAATCCGGCTTGCGTACGAGTATCTCCCGAAATGGATCAAGGCCGCGATAACGGTCTACAACAAGCAGGAGATTACGTTCTCGAACAACTCTTCCATCAGGGCGTTCGCGACAAGCTCCGCGGCTGCGAGAGGTTTTTCGGCAAACGTAATCTGCATCGACGAAATTGCGTTCATTCCGAAGAACGTCATAAACGACTTCTTCGCGTCGGTCATGCCTATCATCTCGTCATCTAAGAACTCAAAGGCAGTAGTCGTCTCGACGCCGAACGGCACTGACAACCTGTACTACGAGATCTGGCAAGCAGCGAACATGCGCGACCAGTCAAGGAACAAGGAGGGCTGGGTTCCGTTCAGGATCGACTGGTGGGAAGTGCCGGGCCGCGACGACGAATGGAAGGAAAAGCAGATCGCGACAATCGGCATCGAGAGATGGCGTCAGGAATTCAACAACGAGTTCCTCACGTCGTCGTTCCAGAAGCTTGTCCCCGACGACATCCTGGAATACTACAGGCGATGCCTCGGAGAATGGAAAGCCGCTAACATCAACCAGGGATACGACGCTGAGATACTGTCTTCGGACGAGAACAAGCGCTACAGGTTCAAGATGTGGCACTCGTTCAACCCCGACAGGACATACGTGGCGACGGCGGACGCCGCGGATGGCACCGGCGGAGACTACAGCGTTCTCCAGATATGGGACGTGACCAACCTCTCAGACATAAGGCTGTGCTGCGAGTTCGCGTCAGCGCACGTGTCGACCATCGAGTTCGCTTACATCATCAACGAGATCTGCAAGCTGTACTGCAGTCCGTTCCTGATCATGGAGTCTAACGGCATAGGTCAAGCGATCCTCGAGCAGCTGAAAGTGACGTACGAGTACCAGAACCTGACGAGGCTCGGCAAGGACGGCGGATACGGCGTAAGGTCGCACATGCAGGTCAAGTCGAAGGCGTGCCTGTGGACGCGGGAGATGCTTACGACCGAGGGATTCGGCTTCGAAATCTACTCGAAGCGGCTTGTAGACGAGATGGGGACGTTCGTCAAGAAAGACACGGCGGTCCATGTCGTGTACGCTGCGTTAGGCAAGAACTCGCACGACGACTTCATGATGTCGTTCGTGTGGATGGCCTGGATGCTCAGCGAGGAAAACGTCGAAAGGTACTTCACGGTCGCAGAGCAGTTCAAGTCTCCGCTCGGGAAGATCCTTCCAAAGACTCTGCAGCCGCAGTTCGAGTACACCAGGGAAGAGGTTGTCGCGGCGAGGTCCGCTCGCCCGACGCTGATGTTCGAGGAATGGAAAGAGGCGCTGAAAGGCAACGTCGGCGCGACGCCGGGGCTCAAGTACGTCCCGAAAGAAGAGCCGAAGCAAGAGCCGCTTCCTCTGAACCAGCCTCAGCGCGTCGACCCGTTCCAGCAGCGCCGCGAGGAAATAGAGCGCGAAGAAGAAGGCCGCAGGCACTTCGCGTTCGCCGGCGGCATGGGCGGAGGAGACGAGTTCGGTTTCGGTGACGGAGACTGGAACTGATTCAGCGGATGTACTTGATGAATCCGCTGCGCTGCCTCGGCACGTTTACCAGCAGGAAAGCGTAAAGTCTTCGATTGTCCAGCTTTTCGAGTTCGAATTGGTTGTCCATAGCTAGCTCACGGACTTTCGGGTCTCGGCTCATGCTGAGGTAGCGGATCACCATGAACTTCTTGAACTCTGTTTCGAACAGGTCATCTTCGACGTGCTTGTCGTAGATTTCCTTCGACTTACTGGCGAGAATGTTGTCGAGATAGTCGAAGAGCAGCCTGGTCTTGAATGTCTTCGCCATGTCATTTCCTCAAGGCGCAGACCAGGGCGAAAAACTGTATCTCCTTGTCGACCACGACGTTCATCTTGTAGACTACGTCAGACAGCTGGAGTATCTTCGCCGGGTCTGCGACAAGCCTGGACTGAAAGCATCTGTCGAGGACTGAGCTCGCGAGAGAAACATAGTCGCCCGAGAACCTGTCCGCGTTCTGTATGTAGAAGCGGCGGAGCTCGAGCACGTCTTTCTCGTCCTTGACCTTCTTGAGCAGGTCGTCTACGAACTCCATGCGCTCTTCGGTCGCGCATTTCTCTGACGAAACGACAAGTTTGCCGGTAGAGCAGCACGTCTGAAGGTAGTTGATTATCTTCCTGATGTCGGGATAGTAGTACTTCACGGCGAACAGGATAAACTCCTTGAGGTCTTCCTTCCCGTACTCTATCTTCTCGGTATCGAGAATATGCTTGATCCGCACGAGCAGGTCCTTCGCCGAAAACTCGAGCGAGATGGGAATGCACCTCGACTTAAGCGGCTTCAGGATTTTCTCGGGGAAGTTCGCCGTCATGATGAACCTCGTGTCCGACGAGTTCATCTCGATAAGCGACCGCAGGCTCTTCTGGAAGTTGTTGTCGCCAGACGAAGAGGCCGAGTCTATTTCGTCGAGAACCACGACCTTGAGCCGGCTGTCAAGCGACACGGCCTCGCAGAACGGCGTTATCTTGGCCCTGACGCAGTCTAGCGTTCCTTCTGTTCCGCACGGAACGAACAGAACTTCAGCCTTGACTGCTTCGCAAAGCAGCCTGGATATCGAAGTCTTGCCGATACCAGCGGGACCGGCCAAGGTCATGTTCACGAGGTTGCCTGACTCGGCAATACCCTTGAAATACTTCTTGATGTCCTCGGAAAGGACCATGTCGTCGATCGAAGACGGCATGTACTTGTCTACAAAAAGATCGCTCATGGCATTATTCTACCGGAGCAGACTTAGAAGCCGACCTGACAACGAAAAGGTTGAGCACGTATACGGCCAGGAGTACGAAAGCGAGGAAATAGTACGTCTGGGTGAACAATGACATGACATACAAGCAAGCGAAAGCGAACAGCGCGGCGAAACCCCATGAGCTCAACACCGCGCCGTGTATCGTGCTAAGCCTCGACACGCCGTAGTGGTCGCGCAAAATAGAAGGCAGACACGCGAAGAATGAGCCGTAGCAGGCGTTGACGCCTACTATCGCCCATGGAATAAGGCTGTACCAAGCGGCTCCGACAGCCATCAGGATAATCTCGACCGCGAGCGTAATATACAGCACGTTGATGCGCTTTTTGAGGAAATCGCTTATGAACGGGAATACAAGTCTACCGCCGCCGTTGAAAAGCCCGCACAGCATCATGACGGTTATCACAAGCTCAGGCTTGAGGCCAGATTCGCGGATTATGCTTGCGCAGCTGCCGATAAGGATAAGTCCCATAGAGATGTTCAGGAACATGAAAGTCCAGGCTTTCCAGAAGAACCCGTCTGTGAAAAGGCTGGAAACCTTGAAGTCTGACGGCGCGGCAAGCTTGGACGTCGCATAGAAAGGCTTGCGCACGAAGAATACACCGAGGAGCATGGCGGCGAGATAAATTCCGGCGAAGGCGTAGTAGCCGCACTCTATTCCAAGTCGCGGCACGATTTTGTCGAACATCCACGAACAGACCGTAGAACCGAGTCCGAAGCTGATTATCGATACGGCCATTATGACGCCTTTGAACCTGGACTTGGAATACCAGAGAATCAGGTTCTTGACCGGGACGACGTAGCCGCATCCTTCAGCAAGTCCGCAGAAAAGTCCTGTACCGAGATACACCAGCCAGATGTTCTTAAACCTGATTCCGAGGCCAGACGTCACAAGCCCGAGAAAAAACAGAACCGTCGATACGGTCGCGGCGGTCTTTATCCGCTTCTCGACCAGTGGACCGAAGAATGCGGCACCCATACCGAGGAAGAATATCGAAAGGCTAAATGCGAACTGCGTCTGGACCTTTGTCGTTCCCAACGCCTCAGAAATATGCGGCGCGAACAGGCTAAACGCATAGATTGCGCCTACACTCAGCGTGATGAACGCGCAAGGCAGGACTGAATGAACGAACTTGTAGATCGAACCGAGGATTCCGTATTTCATGATACGGATATCATACCGGTCCAGGCGTCATTCAGCGGCGAAGTCGATCCCTCTGCGAGGGTTGAATTCGAAGACCTTCTTGAATCTCGGGCATTCGAACATGCTCTCAGCGAGATAGACCGGGTCTTTTTTCTTGACAAGCCCTCCGAGAATAGAGGCGGTCTTTTTCTGGATTTCGAACTCAGGATAGGATTCAGCGACGAGCTCGAAACAGTATAAGGCGTCTACTCCGCGAACGAAGCCGTAATCGTACGGAATCTTATCCTCGAGGAATTTCCTGGCACGTGTTACCGCTTCTTCCTGTTGGGAATCAGGTCGCAGGATAGCAATCCGGTCGCACATCATGAAGTCGATGGCGTCTATCTCGCTGACACCCTGTGCCACGGCATGGATTATCTTGCCGTCGCCGACGTAGAGCGCGCCGTGCGAATAGTCGCCAGGAATGAAATACCCGTCGGCGTAATGCGTGTATCCGCGCAGAAACACGTCGCCAGGCTTGGCGATCTTCAATGCCTTCTGAATATGGTCTCCGTCCATGCCGTACGCGTCGGGGTCGTAGACCGCGAACAGCGGCCACTTGAATATCTTGACGTCTCCGAATATGCGGAGCGCCTCGGACTTTATCCTGTAGAGCAGGAACTTAAGCTTCTCGATCATGTGAATCTCTCCCCGTTCTTGCCGAACGCGCGATACGCCGGGCACGAGTAGAACATCATATGCTTGGCGCTCATCGTCATGTTCGGGTTAATCTTGTGGCGTAGGATGGACTGGAGCTTGCTGCGGCAGAACATCTTGGTAGCGCGAGTCACGGCCGGTATGGAAAGCTGGCCGATGAACTCGATGCCAGAATCGTTGAACATCAGCATCGCGTTCTGAAGAGCCGGCATGACGAGCTTCGGTATGCGCTTGAGGTTCGGCGTAGCGTAGAACATCCTATTGCCTCTCGTAAGGTGTTCGAACGTAAGCCCATCAGGGACTGCCTTTATCCCGGATTTGTCGAACAACTGCTGCGCGCTGACCAGCGCAGGCATCTCAAGCCTGTGAATCTCCTCAAGATTTGAACATGACGCGAACATATTATCAGCCGTCTATATACTGTGCGCTTTGATAGTTCCGACATGCCGGAGCGCGGTGCAGTTGTAAAACATGCCGCGCGATACCGAGACGTCGGGCATGTCAATGTCACCGACTTCGCGGATCGACGTCTGAGCGAACATGTGCGACACGTGTTTGAGGCTGCGCCAGACGATGCCTTCGGGAATGGACCTGAGGCTGTTGCACGAGTAGAACATCTGGTTAACGTTCTCGAGACGGTCGGCGTTCTCAAACCCAGCGAACGATATGATGTGCATCTGGTTTTGGAACATGCTCTGCGCGTTGTGCCTTCCGTTGAGGTCTACCTTCGGGAACTGATCGGCCTGTATCGCGCCGCACCTGTATGTCGCGAACACGTTGGATGCATACTCCTGGTCGGTCGTCTCGATCTTAACGCCAGGGTATCGCGTGACTACGTCTTTGAGCATGCGCATCGCGTCGCCGTCGTTGAGAAGATCGTCGTCGACGATAAGATATCCGCGCTCGTCCGTCCTGAACACGCCCTGCGACACGATGCCGGTGAACTCGGCCTGCTTGTCGCGGAAAGCCTGCTGCGCGTCGGGCTGGCGCGCGGCGCAGTTCGTGAACACGTTGTCACACTTCTTGAGCCGCGGCGACTGGCCGAAGTCGAACTCTGGCGCTTCGGTCAGCTTCTCGCAGCTGTTGAACATGTTGCTGATTTCCTTGACGGCAGGAAGCTTGATGGCGCCGACGTGCGTAAGCTCGACGCACTGGCTGAACATGCCGCTGGTCTTCAAGCACGCCGGGAAGTCGATGTCGGGTGCAGACTGAATTTTGCTGCGCGCGAACATCTCGTACGCGGACTCAAGGCTTCCGGCATTGAGGATCTCCTCGACTTCGGAAAGGTTCGAGTCTCCGAACATGGACTCGGCCGTCTGCACGCCGGTCAGGTCGAGCTTGCGAATCTTGCTGAGGCCTCGTGCGCCGTAAAACAGGCGGTCGGCGTCCTCGACCTGCACCTTGATGTCTATCGGCTCGGGGATCGACGACATGATCTTGACGAGCTCTTTGGCCTGGTCGTTCGACGTCACGACGATAAAGCCATCGTCGTCGCGGCGCGCAATACGGTCGCGGATGCCGCCAAGTATCGGCTCGAGAATGCGCTAGGTGGTTCCAGCTTCCAGAGCGCTGCAACCGTCGAACATGCCGGATACGCGCTCGGCGCGTGTGATGTTCAGCGAGCCAAGCTCGGGAACCTGCTGAAGCGTACGGCAATCTTCAAACATGTTCTACGCTGTTTCGCACGCGTCGATGCGCATGCTCGGAGGAAGGGACTCGAGTGAGCCACACCTTCTGAACATCTGGTTGGTGTTCTTGCACCGCGGCATGTCGAAATTCTCGCCGCCGATGAACACGAGGCTGCTGCACCCGTGGAACGCGTCAGACGCGTTCTCCACGTTCTGAGCTCCGACAATCTCGCCGATCTGCCTGATAGACGAGCCGTTGAACATCTGCGTTATCGTCCTGCAGCCGTTGAGGTCCAACTTCTGAATCTTGGTGACCGACGTGCCGCTGAACAGGCCGTTCGGCGAAAACTGCTCTTTCAGCCTGACGCACGTCAGCTTGTCGAGCAGCCGCGCGTACTTCCTGACGAATCCGTTGTTGTTCTAGCCAACTTCGAGGACGCCGTCTTCGCCAATGCCGAGGTCGCGGTTCATCGCGGACACCATCTCTGCGTCGACTGCCTTCGCGGCGCGCTTGACAGCGGCCTCGAGGCCAGGGTTGTCCTCGCACGTCCACTTGAAGTAACGGGTCTGCTCCTGCCAGTTGAAGTAGTGGTTGACGTTCGGCACCTGGCCGCGCTGCTCAGGCTGCTTGTCGACCTCGTTGAGAAAGCCCATGCCGCCGAACATGTCGTTGCCGTCGAATTCGCGGTGCGTCTTGAAGTCCAGCTGGTTGTCGAAGAGGTTGAGGAGATAGAACTCGCCGTTCTTGAGGATCAGGATCACGTACAAGGGGCCGACGCCGATGTACGACTCGAACGACCCTGAAGAGTTGGTCGTGCACCAGTGACATTCGTTGTTCTGGTTCGAGTTGCGGCCGGTGCGCATCTGCTCGTCGTCGGTCCTCGCCGACTCGGGGCGCGAAGCGCCGAATATGTGCATCGCATCGAACTGGTCGCTGTTCGTCAAGGCGAGGATCATGAAGTTCTGGTCCTGGAAGACCAGCTTGCCGCCGGCGGACTCGGCGCGGCGCATCATCTGTATGCGGCGGAGCGCCGTCTTGTTCGTGGTGCCGAGCGAGTCGACCTGCTGCGCAAGGTCCTGAAGAGACTTGACGCGCATGATCTCCTGCGCCTTGGTGCCGCGGTGCATCGCGTCGAACTGCTTGAGCCTGCGCTTGACCTCGCCTTCGTCGAGGCCAGCTATCACGGAATCGAACGTCTTGCCGGCCTTCATCGCCTTGTTCGCGAACGTCGCGAGCCACATCACGTATGCGTCGGCTTCGTCGTCGTCCTTGTATCTCGGAGAATACGACGCCAGCCTGTGCAGCTGGTCCACGTTGAGCCGCGGGAACTGGGAGGTCATGTTCGAGACCTTGCCCTCGGACAGGAGATGACGCTTGATATAGTCGAAGAACTTCATTTGAATCAGGCCTCCGTTACGAAATGGATTGCCACAGTGTACTCGACGTCGGTCTGCTCTCCGACCTTGGCTTTCAACCTGGCGTAGATGTCGTCGAGCGCCATGTCGCGGAGGAAGTTCTCAGCCTCCTCGCCGACCATGTAGAACACGCGTCTGTTAGGCGCTGCGCCTTGGAACTGGATCGCGATCGCGTACTTCTTGCCGTTGAACTGGCTTATCAGCTGACGCGGGATAGAAGTCGGGACGCTGACGAACGAGACCTGGAGGTCTGAGTACTCCTCGTCGGCCGCGACCATCGCCTGTAGGCTTTCGGCTATCGTGTTAACCTGCTCTGGGGTCAGGCGCGTTGTGCGGGTTCTAGTGGACTGGGATGTCTGCTGGGGTCTTGTCGCCTGCTGCAGCGCCTGCCAGTCGACGTCGTTGCCGTCGGCCTGGTCGAACGCCTGCTCGAGCTGAGCGAGCGTCACGGTCTAGGCGGCGGTCTGCTCTGGCATGTCGTTGGGGTTCGGCGCTTCGCCGTCCTGGACGGCCTGGACAGCCTCTTCGCGCGCGTCGTCGGTGAGGTCTGCGGTCGCGTTCGAGCCGGTGCCTTCGACGTTGTCCGTTGCGGCCGCGGCGGCCTTGAGCCTCGTCACGAACGCGCGGACGGAGTCGAGCTTCGCGTAGCCGCCGACGCAGAAGAACACGACGTTCGTCTCGTCGTCGTAGTAGAACACGACGTTCATCTCGCGCACGATGCCGGAGCCTTCGGCCTGTATCAGGACCTTCCTCGCGTCAATCGACTCGTCGCTCGCGTACTCGTTGAGGATCCCCTCGAACTCAGCGAGGGTCATCTCGTCCTGCACGGACTCGTCGTACTCGAGGGTTAGCTTCTTGACCCTGGCAGTCCTGTTGGCGCGCTTGGAAGAAGGCGCTGTCACGTCCTCGATGTTGTAGACCCTCGACTCGACGTTGGCGTTCTTGTCGAGGACCGCCACCTTCACGTAGGTATGTTCCTTGTCCTGTATGCGGGAGACTTTCTCGAGGACCTTCTTGACTGTAGTGTCCTTCTCCTGGATCTTGAACTCGGCTTCCTGGAGGAGACTCGACTCTTCCAGATATTTCTTGAACGATCGCATTGTTTCCGGCTCCTTGTACTGCGATTATTTACCGCTTCGGAGCCCGGAAAGGCGTTATTCGTACATGAACGTGTCGGCGCGCTCGAAGTTGTCCAGGGACTTGCGCAGTATGGACTTCGTCTTCTTGATGTCCTCTATCTGGCAGTGCTCGGGGTTGTTCACCTTCTCGAGGATCTCCTCGTCGTCGACGGCGAGAAAGCTCTTGATGCGCTTTTCGCAGAAATGGATGAACTTCTGGATCGGCCTGAGCTCGATGCACTGGGCCACCTCGATGGTCGTAAGCCACTGAAGCTTCGGCTCGATGTCGAGGTTGTAGCCGCGCCATCCGCGGTTGCCGGACGTGTCGAGGCTGGGCGAAATCGAAAGGCCGTACGTGTACTGGTTGTGGTGGAAGCGCATACGGGCGAGCGGGACTATTTTCTTCCAGTCCGCCCACTGCGACCACTTGTACTCCTTGCCTTGCTCAGGCCAGCAGTAGTACCTGTTGTCGTCCTTCTGGTTGAGGCCGAACTGCGAGAACGTCACGATCTTGCGGCCCGAGTTGGTGCGCTCCTGCCTGCCGGCGGCGTTCTTCTCCCTCGACTTCTCCTTGTCGACGTTGCCCTTGCGGAATTCGCCATCCTCGGAGACTTCTTCCTCGGCGGACATGTCTATCTCGGCCTTCTTCACGGCCTCGAGTAGCTTGTCGTCCTTCCAGTCCTTGGAAAGTCTTTCGCGCACGCCGCGGAAATACTCGGTCTCGAAAAACCTGCCCATCTGGTCGGGCGACAGCCTGCAGCCGTTCACGTTGGTGCGGGAACGCCACTTGCCGGTACTCGGATCCAGCCATATCTCGACGTCGAGAGGCTTCCCTGACGCGTCGAACTTGAGGAGGACGTCAGACCTGCGGCCTTCGAAGTCTGGCCTGAAATAGCAGTCAGCGTTCGCGACGAACTCGTCGTCCATCGCGAGGTTCAGATCTTCGGTTTCGTCGTGCGGCCTCAGTCCAGATATGTCGATGGTATTCATGCTGTCGTACGGACCTCGTAAGGCTCGATCGGCGTCTTGGGGTCGCTCAAGCTGAGTTCTCTGTCCTCGTTCTTGCAGATTTCGCCGAACCAGCCAATCGGCTGGATGCACAAGTACCAAATCATGGCGTCGGTGCGCGGCTCTTTCTCCTGACGGGTATAAATCGAAAGGTTCTTGGCTCCGCGGATTACCTCGGCGTACTTGGCGAGCTTGCCGTCCTGGCACCTGTACGCCGCCATCTCAGAGCAGACATTGAGCTTCTGCTCCATGTTCGAGGTCTGGTCGAGGCACTTCTCGAACCAGTCGTCCCAGACTTCCTGGATCTTGTCCTTGACGTCCTGAACCGTGCAGTGGTCGAGCTGGACGAGCTTGACGTTGTTCCAGTCTACTCCGGAATCCGGCTGGCCCGGACGACGCCTCTTGCTCTTCAGCTTGGCGACGAGGTTCTCGAAATCTGCGAGAATGCGCTCGTACTGGTGCTCTATCACGTCGGCCGCCTTCTGGATGAACTCGTCCTGCTTGAAGGTGTACGTCCTGTTCTGGTACCAGAAATGGAGCTTGACCCAGTCGTCGCCGACCTGAATCTTGTCGATGCCACCGGAGCACTTCGACGGATCCGCCTTGCCGTCCATCTTGCGCGGGTACTCGTAGACGGGGAACTCCATACCCTCGTCACCCTGCTCGTCTTCGCCGTCTTCTGCTATCAGGTTCTTCTTTTTCATGTCCTTTATCCTCGGAAACAGTCTCTCGTCCGCGAGCGAGCACCTGGACTCCGTCTCGGCGGTTTCGCCCTGGACCTTGACGTCGCACTGGATCGAGTAGTAATATTTACCTGTCGACTCCTTGTACCCGCCTTTCGCCCTGAACCAGAACGTGCCGTTAGGATAGGCTTCAGCCAGCAGGGGCAATTCGCCGCCGTCCTTAGTCTCGAGGTTCAGCGGGTTGTACCGCCTGTCCAGCTGGTAGAGCGTGTCGCCGACCTATGCGTAATAGACGGGCTCGCGCTTTACGTTCTGGTAGTACGAGACAACGCGCTGTCCCAGGTCCTCGACCTTGATCGGATCGCATATGTAGAGCGTGTCGCCGTCGCCTTCCTTGGCGCGGACTTTCTTCCACTCTTCCATCACCAGCGGCAGGTCCTTCGGTATCTGAAGCCCACGACCCGCCTTCTCGAGGAAACGCCTTAGTCTCGTCTCGCAGAACGACACAAACTCTTTCGCGTGCTCCTGGACAAGCTCGGTCATGTACCCAGTCATGAACCCGTCGTCCCCGGTCGTGCAAGACCAGGCGCCGTCCCTGTACTTGAAGCTCGGGCCGCCGAAGTTGGCGTACTTGTTCAACTTGCATTCGACCCACACCCTGTCTGAGCCGTTGCCTACTGCGACGTCAGAGTAGAACTTGCGGTCGACGTCGGGACGGGAAACCTTGAACTTGCCGGAAAGCCCAGCGGCGGCGAGGACCCTTTCCAGCCCTTCCGCCACCCTGGACTCGAACCTGTCAGCCTCGGATTTCATGCTGTAAACGCTTTCTTAGATTCTTTCTATTGCTATAGTACCATTACTACCAGACTCTGTTTCTGGATAATTTCCATTCCAACTTATTGAAGTGGTACTTGCTATATTTTTTGCTGATACTTTAGCTATGCTAGTACCACTACTTTCATATTGTCCAGTATGTATTGATACGTCAGCCCAACCGCCAGTGCCATTTTCTAAAAAATAAGTTAACTTGTATGGTATTTTAATGTTACTGCTAAAAATATCATATTCGATATTTGGCGGATAAGCAGTAACACTAGAATCATAATTACTGCTTCCTAGGCTTAATACAGTAGCTGAATCAGCAGTGCTTGTATATGTACCAGACTGTACAACAAATGACGCACCTGTTATAGTACAAGATCCATTACTTGCACTATACGATGTTACTGTTGTACAGTTTCCACCTTTACCACCATTAGCAGTAGCCGTTATACCTGCTGCAGGTATAACAACACGAGAATATCCTCCGTTGGTAGCAGTTGTACCGCTTGTCTATGCTGCTCCACCTTTACCAATTGTCAATGTCGCAGAATAGTTTAGACTATCTGGTATATGAACTTCAAATGCGCATATTCCACCATCGCCGCCACCCGATACCAAAAACTTGCCAGTAAAATTATCATATATTGCGTCTCCAGTCTTTGTCTAAGTATTAGACGTATAGGCTGATCCCCCACCACCGCCGCCTATTATCCAAATACGAAAATCTCCACGCGGAAGAAGAACAGATCCACTAGTATCAAAAATTTTTGTATTTGTTAGATCACGTGGATACCACTATGTAGATTGTCTAACTCCCCACCCATACCGCAGATCACGGTCAGCGAATCTCGAAATTCCTTTTGCCATTAGATGGTTACCAGATCCTTTCTGGCTACTGCAAATTTGTTCGTGTCAATTTCTGAAAATGTAAACATTACGACCGCGTTTTTTACAATGCCATCAGAAAACAGCTAAATATCATCTGAATATAAAGTAACATTTGTTCCAGTTGCAGTAATAGTCGTAGTTGTATTATCAGTATAGCCATAAATCAAAGCTACCATGTCACGTAAAGTCGTAGCGCCTGGCTCAGCATCAGGAATCGTCATTATTATAGAATGTGTAGAATCCGCTGACAACTTGTTTACACTTGCGTTTAGGAGCATAGCATTGCCGCCCGAACCAAGGTCTACTAAAGGATATGTCGCATTGCCATTTACTATCGGTACATGTACATAAGCATAACCTGAAGAACTGAGCTAGACTTGATAATTATGCGCATCCGTATCAGTCGTAAATCCAGTTAGCTTGGATGTAGTAACATACTCAGCAAGACTCTAGTGCGCAGTCAAGACAGATATGGTCGTATCGCCGAGCGTGATAGAGACGCCGTTCTCTATCTTGGCGTCAGTTATGCCGTAGCCCGCAAGTGTTGTAGCCTTGCTGGCGAAGTCAAGGTCAGACTCGTCCTTCGTAGCGAGATCGCCGAGATCTGAAATCTTGGTGGAGTTCAGCGTCGGAATATCCGTAGAGAGCAAGCTCGACTTGGCGGCGAAAGACCCGAGGCCGGAGACCTGGCTGGACAGTATCTGCCTGACGTAAAGCTTGCCGACGGCGTTGGTGCTGAGCGTGTCGTTGTCGACGTCTACGTTGCTGCCGCTTTCCCACGGAACATGCACGAACGCCTTGCTGTCAGCGTCCAGCGAAAGCGGGTAGTTCTTTCCAGACCCGGAATAGCCGGTCTTGATTCCGCCTATAGCTGCATCAGTCGCGGCCGGAACTGCGGTCAAATATGAACCTTTCGTCTGGAACACGCTGGTAAGATCGGCGCTGATCGCGCTTGCAGGAGTCGGCGTATCGGTCCAGGGCACGCTGACGTAGGCCTTGCCGTCTGTACTAAGCTGAAGCGGATAGTTCCTTTCGTTCTGCGGATAGCCAAGCTTGATAGTGCCGAAATTCGAAGATGACGCAGAAATTGCAGACCTAACACTCAGTGGAACGCCAGCAACGTATATTTGGTTCGAGGCGTTCTTCTTAATCGTCACGTCATCTACTTCTACCGTAGTTCCGCCACCGCCGCCAGATTCCCACGGCACATTGACGTATGCCCCAGTTTCAGATAGCTGCACCTTGTAGTTCTTGCCGTTCGTAACATAGCCGGACAGGAAATCAGCGTCGATTATTTTCGTCAGCTTTCTGTCCTAGTTGATCTTGTAGTATGTCGTTGCGGACGTGGCCGTGTCGCATACTGCGAGCACTTGGCCGACGTAGTACCGCGAGTCAGTCCCGCCGGCGAGCTAAGCAGTAGCCGCCTTCTCGAGAGCCGAATCGTAGCTTTCGAAATAGGACCTCGCGTCGAGCGGGAACGCCGACTGCGGGCGGAAGCTGACCGAAAAATCAAGTTTGCCGAAATCTGCCATGTTCTTTCCTTATTACGCATTGACCGCGACAGTGTAGACGTCTGTGTCCGTCGTAGCCTCAGCGAAGTTGAAGATGTAGACCTTGTAGTTTATCGGGTTGCCGGACGCAGAAGCCACGCTCTGCGTGGATACGACGGCAGCGGATGTAATGTCAGCGCCTAACTGCTTGTCAGAAGTGACGGTCGCTGTGCCGACAGACGCGTCGTACGCGAATGCGACTCGCATAGTCCCGACCGGGATGTCTATGGTGAACGACCCGCCAGCGGCAAGCGGGCTGGTCGATCCCGTAAGGTTCGTCCTGACGTAAGCCGAATAGTCGGTAATGTCCGCTTTCGTGGCGAGAGCGCCTTTGAAATACTTGCGGTAGGACTTGACAGTCTTCGACGTAGAAGTCTTGCTGCCGGCGGCGATCTTAAATTCGGGGTCTGATGGCTCGCCTAGGTTGTCTTTCGCGCGGACGCCAGCCGTATGGCTGATAGTGGCGGAAATCCTGTACTAGTCTCCATCTGCAAGAGTAACTGTCGAGAATGTCCCGGAAGCAGTCGTAAGGGTTTCTTCGACAGTTGACGTCCCGTTGACGAGCTTGACACTGTAAGACTCTGCTGTGACGCCGGTCGCGACCTGGCCCGGAAATGCCGTGTAAGAGCCAGCGTTAAAGCTTGTCGAATATCCAAAGCTGACGCTAGTTCCGACTTCTACCCATTTATCCGTGGTAAACGCCGTTCCGTCTTTCTTGGCGGTCAAACTTACCGAAGGCTGAACCGTAGAGGATATAGAAGGCTGTACGACAGCGCAGAACATAGCGCTGAGAATCTGCTTGATGGACTTGCCCTTGGCCGCATACGTCCCGGTCGCCGTAGTCGAGCTCTTGCTGATGTTGCCAACGTTAACCCAGTTGCCGGCGAGCTTTATGTCGCAGTCGAAAAACACGTTGTCGGCGGAGTAGTTGCCTTGCAGCGCGCGCCACTCGCCGTCATACCAGGAATAGGCCGTGTCGAGGGTCGGCGAATCGCCCGGGAAAATAGGCTTGCGCACTATGACCGTGTCGCCGGCTCCGGGAGCAGATAATGTCTGTGATGTAGCGGAAACATCTGCTATGATTTCCATGTCAGATGAGACCGCACTTGTCGCAGAATCATGCGAATCTGCCCATTCGGGTACAAGCGTCGTATGCTGGTACTCGTGCAGACTGGATATCTCAGCTGAAAGCGTACTCAACTATTTGTCAGCATCATACTTTAGCATGTATAAGGAACTGTCAGTTAGCTTAACCCATGCGTCAGTATCATATGGTTCTGTCGGCGTTCTAAGAGCCAGAAACTAGTTTGTACCTAACAGCACTATATCTCCAGGGCTGATAGCGTAACCAGTCTTGTCCGCATAGCCTGGCTATGTCGGGTCTACAGGAGTCTCACCTCTGACAGTAGTTGGTCGAGACACTGCCTATATCAGTACGGAGATGCGTTCAACATCGCCGCGAATAGATCCGTCAGCTATCCGTAGAACGTTAATGTCATTGTCGGCAATAGACGTAAGTTCGTCAGGGATGGCGCTGAGATACATGTATAGTGAACGGTCTTCGGCAACGTACATTACGCTGCCAGACTTGAGACCAGGAGCATCTATGCTGCTTATGCACGACCAGACGAAGTTAGAAAGGCCTTCATACGTTGCAAACCCAGTTCCGTCGTCAGTCTTCCAGGTGAGCTGTCCATCGACATCAAGCGCCTTTGCCATTACGCCGCTAAGCTTGTCAACTACGTCACTGAACAAGACTATGCCGGCAGAAATTCCATCGGTTTCTTCGGTGTCAAACCCGCCATACAGCAGACCATATCTTTTCTATCCGTCGCTGTCGAGCGGAACTGGAGGAATATTCCATATAGGCTCACTACCACTACTGTCCCAATACTGGGAACTAAGGTATGTCGAAACCAGTGTATCGTATTTGCCAGCTGGCGAATTAGCGGCGACATACTGCACGATCTAACCAGCGGTTACCTTTTGCGACGTATGGTTTCCGCTATCTTCGTGCGACACTATGAACGCGTCTGACCCGACAAGGCCTTCCGATAGATCCAGCTCAGAAATTTTCTTGTTCGACATGACGATTACTTCCTGACGTAATGACTCTGCTATATTTACGCGAAGTGCCTGCCCGGCATGCGGTAAATATAAGTCGTACGGAAAGTCTCAACGGGCGTAAAATGTTTACAGTAGACGATAGCAACAGACTAATATACTGGTCGAACTGGAAAGAAGTCGCTAACCTCGACGATCAGAACTGGTATTCTAACGGGATACAGTCCCTGTCATACGCCGATACGATGAAAGTAAGGTCCATGTACCCGAATGTTTCATCCGTGACGATGTATGTATTGACTTCGCTGGAAACTGGATGTCTGTCGAGCATGCAGAATTTGCGACGCGCTAGATTTCCACATATAACGTCAGTAGGCTAGTATGCGCTAGCCAGTAATAACAGGCTTTCTTCAATAGAATGCGCGAACGCCGAATATGCCTAGCAAGGCGCGTTTATGGACTGTACGAGCCTTACGGCTATAAGCATTCCGAATCTTGTTGAAAAACAACTTAAACCGCAGATTCTGCAAGGATGCATAAACTTGCTGTCGGTCGACGACATATATGAAATCAGTTCGTTTCAAACAAGCTGCCTTGCCAACTGCGAAAAACTGCAGATTGACTTCGATAAATTCCGAACAGGTGGTGAAGATAGGATCTCGGTAGAACAGGATGCGTTTCTGAACGTCAAGGTCAAAAATTCTATTCTGTCTCTCGGCCAATACGAAGGAAGTGTCGGAACGCTGACGATCAGCAGCGACACGACAGGGCTTTTTGCCGGAAACCCAAGCTTGCTGACAGTACTGGTAAACACAAATGGCATAACCGGAAAAACCGATACGCTACTGTCAGGATGCAGAAACCTCAAACTGTTTGATTCTGGCAACATGACAAGCCTTGGACAAGGCGCTATAGGATGGTGCCAGAATCTTGTCTCAGCAGTGCTTTCGTCAGTATAGTCTTTCGAGACGAACGGATATCAGCCTCTTTACGGATGCAGTTCACTCCAGTACGTCTACGCGCCGCTGCTTGCGAACAATATCTGTCTTGACGGCACGGCTGTCTCGTCTATAGACTTTGGTCAAGTACAAGCTATTTCGGGATATACGACTCCAGCCGGTGAAGAAATGTATGGGTTTGCGAAATGCGATAAGCTGAAAGACGTCAAGCTTGGCATAACCGGAGAAGGATTCGACAATGTCCTGAGTATAGGTCGCAAAGCATTTGCCGAATGCGGAGTATCGAACCTCGTAATCGGTCCAAACCTGATTTCAGTCGACAGTTCCGCATTTGAAAAAGACTCTGCTGGTATTTCCGCGATATCAGGATCTGGCGATAGGAATGAAGGCACCGTATACTGGTCAAGCATGCTGAGCAGCAGTACTGGAACCGCGATAGGCTAGAATGTCCTGTACCGACTTGATTAGCCTGGAACAAGCAAGTCGACGGGCGAAATTATTCTCGGATGCGAAAACTCGGTCTTAAGTGCGTCAGGCAAAGCTGGAGCCGAAGTAACAGCGATAAACGACTACGCATTCTATAATATCGGCGAGCTTTCCGGCGGCGGCGGCAAAACCAACTGGGCGCTAAGCGCCAACAGGATAGTTAGAATTGGCGATCATGCGTTCGACGGATGCAAAAAGCTGAACCTGGAATGCGTCATGCGCAGCACTAAGAATACGGCTCTTACATCTATAGGCAGCTACGCGTTCTACGGATCAAGTAACGGTACTGGAAAGAAAATGGAATTTGCCAATCTCCTTTCCGTAGGCGACGCGGCTTTCATGGGGTCTAACCTGCTTTTTAGCCTTAACGCAGCTAAGCTTACTTCTATAGGCGTATCGGCATTCGCGAATTCATCAGCAAATCTTTCAGCTGGACTTACGTGCGGCACAGTAAAATACCTTGGTGAGCATGCATTCGACAGCTCAGGCACGAAAATTACGCAACTGGTTTTAGACAGTTCTCTGTCAAATGACATAGGGTTAGGTACATATGCGTTCGCAAACTGCAAAGGGCTTGGCACTTTAACTTTCGCGAAGAACGCGTTCGAAAACCCATTAGGCGAGTATGCGTTCGCCGGGTCTACCGTGTCGAAAGTAAATTCGGCTGACAAGACTAGCGGAAAATACCCTCGATATCCATAGGCTGGCGTTTTCGCGAACTGCAAAAGCCTTGCAGACGTAAACATATTCCAGGCTGGACAAGAACTTTTCAGGACAATAGGCGACAGGATGTTCGCCGGATGCAGCAAGCTTACGAAAATTGCATCGCTGGCGCAGAACAAGATAAACACCTATTGGTCTACGCCTGGCACTGCGCAGGACAGCATAACATATGTCGGCTCTGCCGCACTGAGCGGATGTACGTCGCTTACTGCAATAGGATTTTCGAAAATAGCCAGCAGATGGCAACTCGAGCCTGACGCGCTAACCGGAAGCTAGCTGTCCAATATCTGCTTCCAGAACATGAGCGTCGCAACGCTGACTGCCGCAGCTGAGACTTTCGCGCAGCTTACGCCGGTGCAGTTCAATTCTGACGGCGCGCAATATGGCATGTGGTATCAAGGCTTGTCTGGATTAAAGTCATTTGCTGAAGAGAACGGTGTGCCGTTCGTCGTCGTGATAGACATAAAGAATCACTGTGGATGCAACAACTTCAGGTATAACGCGCTATATGACCGCGAGTTTCAGAAGACGATACAGACTAAACAGTATGACGGAAGCCGTGGATATCCAGCGCTAGTATGCTATGTGCAGCTTGACAACGGCAGATTCCAGTCAGAAGACGCCAAACTGGCGAAACAACTGGTAGAATAGTCAGAAACCGATCTTGCTGGGGCCGCCTACGAAGATTATCCGTATATCGTGTTCTGGAAAGGACGAGATAGTGAAGAAGACCGCATAAGGAAATGTCTTAAAGGCGCATGGAACATGAACTACACGCAGGCTGTACAGTATTTCACTACTGCGTTCGGTGAAAAGCTTCCGGGTAAAATTGACAAGATAGAGCCAAATTCTGCGGAAACTATTCCCACGCGCGTTGTTACGTTCAACGGGTGGGGAATCGGTAAAGAATGCAGATTCGGCGCATATACGACAGTCAACAACAAAAAAGCCATCAAGTGGTTCAAATACAGCGGAACAGGTAACAAGCTCGTCGAGGAAAGCTGACAATGGATACGCTGAACAAATACGTTTTTACCAGGATGACACCTGATAACGCCAAGAAAGACACTATTGACGTATACAAGCAGGATGTCCGGTCAACTATAACGGATACAATCTACCAAATCCCGTTGACGGCGATCGCCAACGAATCTAACGGATGGATTGTCGGCCTTAGCAATGATTCTACTGAACCTCCAATACCGACGCTGCATGTAGAAGAATGGTCAAAGACATTCAAAGGCGGATGCAAGGCTAGAATCGCGTATAAAGACCAAAATAACAGTATCCACTACGCGTACCCGGCTGAACTTACATCTGTAACGGCGTACGTTAAGCCAGAAGGCTGGACTCAGCCAAACTACTACTGCGAACTAAGCGTAGAAACTCTTGTGCCTGTCTAGCAGCTTAGTCTAAAAGGCTGCCGCAACATATAGTCAATTATCATACCTGATGAAGTGTCCAGCATAGGGTCTTTCCAAAACTGTCGGGAACTAGAATACCTTTCATTTCAGGCCAGAACGACTATCGAAGAATTATAGGCAAGCGCATTTTTCAATACTGCTTTGAAAGAACTAACTCTACCTGACAGTCTTACGTCTATCGGAAAAGGCGCATTTCCGCCCGAATCAACTCCCAATGTTATATTGCATATGTCATATAAGACGTACTGCAAGTTCAGGGAATAGCTTGATAACGCATATGGCACTAGTTATTTTAACCATGACATTAGGTTTCAGACTGATGACAACGTAATAGCGCAACGTCCAGTATAGAACAATGAAAACTATGCAATCAGAAGTCTTGACATTCCAGTAAAGACAATTCTCAGCATTGGAGACTGCGCATTCGCCGGGTATAAAAACCTGTCTGCTATAACGCTGCCAAGTACTTTGCTGTCGGTCGGATATACGCTATTGTCTGGATGCGACAACCTTCTGAGTTGCTATATATACGATAACGGATCACATTCTGTAGACGAAGGCGTAGAACGCATAGCAATACCCGATGGAATGTTCTACAAATGTGGTTCTCTTATCTCAGTAATGTTACCTCGAAACACCGAGCAAATCGGCGGACATGCATTTTACGAATGCAGCAGTCTTTAGTCAATAACACTCCCATACTGCAAAACTGGACTGAAATTCAAAGGCGCGTTAAATGTATTCGAAGCAGGCCATAGTTCATACCATTTCGCCAAAAGCGGGCTAAGTTCAATATAGTTCTATCCGAAAGACGATATTTCAGAAGCAAAAGGCATATGCCGGGAATGCTCTAACCTTTAGCAGCTAATACTGCCATCGGAATGCTCTGTTATACCAGAATCAGCGTTCATGAGCTGCTAGCTGACTAGCATACAACTGCCAGATACAGTAGAAAAAATTCAACCTTACGCTTTCGAACATGGGTTCAACAATGAAAACAGCTATACGTTGCGTATACCAGAAAAATGCGTGGGTATAGGCGACTATGCGTTCAAAGACGTCAGTGCTACAAATCTCGTATGCGCAAGCAGTCTAATATCCATAGGCGACTACGCGTTCTACTAGTCAAGTCAAACCAATAGCATTGCATCACAGATAAAGACATAGAACACTAATATAGGTACAGCTGCGTTTGCTAATACAGCAATAAAAAGCTTTGACATTCTACGTACTGGTGAAGACGCTACGCATACAATAGGCACGTCTGCGTTCGCAAACTGCAACTCAATGGTGTCTGCCGGCATATAGACACTTACCGCGCAACATTGCAATATTTCTATCGGCGACTGGGCTTTTGCCGGATGTACAGAACTTAGTAGGGCTGACTTTGGCAAATAGTCTGTAAATGTCAACTATATTGGACAACATGCCTTTGACGGATGTTCAAAACTAACTGCATACTCTATAGGCAATAAAACTAAAACTACCAGCGATATAGAAAAAATCCCCGATTATTGTTTTAACAAGTGTTCAAAATTTTCAACTATAGCCTTTGAAAGCAATCCTGAAAAAATAACGCAAATTGGCAAATCTGCATTTGCTGGGATAGGTGGAACAAAAGACTTTAATGTTAAACAATTAACTGCGTTAACAAATATAGATGTATCAGCTTTTTCGGAATGCCCAACACTAACGTCATTTACATTTAGCGCACCAGGCTTGACATCTATCGGCAATTACGCTTTTGCCAACTGCGCTAATCTTAAATAGATTACACTTGGTTCAGGCATTAAAAATACGCAAATTGCCAAAATCCAAAATCTTGGAAAATATCCATTTTCCGGCTGTCCAGCATTAACGGGTATAGTAAATGCGACGTTATCTGATCTTAGTGCTGAGTATGATGCCGCTATGCTTGGACTTGACGGATTGACTACTGGCATGACATTGAGTAGTCAACTATTCTATAATGCAAGCAATCTAACTGGTGCATTAACGGTTAATATACAAAAGGCATAGGCATCATGTTTTAACGGATGTAATAACCTAACGTCCATAAACTGTGGTAATCTCACAACACTTACAGCTAGTACTTACATGTTTCAAAACTGCACAAATCTGCAGAAAGTAATATTGTCAAATATGACAAAACCTGGCGCAAACCTTAATGCAAAAGGATTATTTAATGGAATAGCTGGAACAAGTTCAAGTGATAAAAAACAACTGTCAGTAATAGTAAACAGTAATGCTACTTAGCCAACAGCGGCTGAATAGACTAAATGGACCAATGCATCAACTGGGTGGTTATGCAGAAATACTAAGGTGCACATTATTAAAAATGGAAATCCACCTACTGATGTACTAACGACTGTTGAGTTTAACTAATACTCAGTCTTCAGATAGTTTAATTGATCCAGTAAGGCGAAGCGTCTAGTTATCAGAATTGAAGATTTCGATAACCATGTAGGTTTCATCTATTGACAAAATCTGAGATTCAACATATCTTGCCGTATCGTCACCTATCTAAAACCGATCACTAGCAATAGTCTTAGCGTTCGCGATAACAGAATTTAATGATATCTCATATGATTTATCATCAGATCTTTGTTTCTTAAACATTTGAAATGCTTCTCCGACTACATTCTTCCAGTTGAATTTAAGCCGTGTCTTTGTCCAATTATAGTCATAGCCTAAGCCATTCAAAGTTTGACATATATATGATCTATCATTACTTGATCCGTCATAAACGGCAAGCGTATAAGTTATAGGAGCACTTCCAGTAGAACTGCCAACTTGATACTGTTCAAACCGTCCAGTTATTGGATATGATGGTTTTTCTTTTTGAAAAATATTATACGCACTATCTTTCTCGCCATCACCATACTCACTATTAGCATTAAAAGCAACTGACTAATAATTTATACCGCCTACTATTACACAATCTGACGCATTTCTAATATATGGTGGGACAGCCATCTATTCACTAGGTTTCAACTAAGTAACGTCTTTTTCATTCATGCCATTAGTAAGACCGCTAAACTTGTGTCCTGATTTTTTCAATCCGCCGCCTTCATAGCTTAATTCAATTGTGCTGACGACAAACCTAATTTCGTCAACGCTGTTTTTAAGCTTTAACGTAGGAAAAACCTACAAACCAAGGATGTTCCTATCAGAGTATCCTTCTCCTGCGATATCTGTCTTAGCGAAATCACCACTAGATTTTTCCTTAGCATTAGAGATCTCAGGTATATATGTTGTCACATTTGGCACGTCTATATACATGTCAAACTATGCTGAACCATTTATATCAGAACTAAACAGCATAAAAGTGCATGAAAGTTGTTTTTCAACTTTGGCACCTTTTATAGATTTGCTCATGCTGTATAAGTTATCATATGACTTATTAAGCTTTTTATGTGTCAGCTAGTATCCATCCTAATCAGTAGGCTTAGCACTAGTCGCAGCACATGCAAGAGCAGGAGAAGACACCTAAAATTCAGCAGTCTAAATGCCGTGCCAATAAAACTACATTACGTCTGCGAACGCATTGTCTTCACTTGGTTGAACATTTGAAAGAGATGTCACGATCTTAGATGCAAAAAGCTAATCAGGAGGTGACCAATGTGTAGCACAGCCCATGCTGTCAAACTATGCAGAAGTCTGCTGATGCTCTTCAAAATATGCCTTGCAGATATCTCGTACTGGCTACGTATCAAACGTAAGATGCAACTATGGTTTCCAATTAGAAGGAATCTTGTCTCGTTCTAACGTAACAAGATAAGAATTGGCATTTACAGTCTTATTGAAATATGACGACTCATACTTCGAATCAGATGACGCGATAGAACTATATATCTCTGGCTCAGACGGGATAACCTATCCATCTGAAAGCTCATGTCTATTGCTAGATGATAATGATCCGTACTTGATATCATATCCGTTTTTAATTAGGTCTATTGATACTTCTGACAGAAGCTTTTCGCTTGACATATATCCAGTGTTGTTCCATACCTTGTATCCAGTCTTATCATAGCAATAACCACTCAGGTTATATGTTCTGCCAGCGGCACCATCTCGAACATCTTGCCCGATATATTCAAAACTTTTAAGCAAATCGCATGTACCATTAGACGATGAAATCTATTTGATAAATGTCTTAGGGCCATAGAAATATAGTCCTTCAGATGCGTTCTTGAACCTATCGTCATTCTACGCAAATACAGCCAACATGAAATTCAACATGGCGCTGTTTATAATCTGCGTCTGTGCGACTTTATTGTCAGCAAATGGCAATATATTCAAACTATCAAGAGCTGGATTCATTGTAAAGCTTCTCCTATGCAGTGTATGTATACATAATTTGCCTCAGCTTGATCAGAGTTGGCATATTTCATTGCCAAACAAAATCCCGACTTGGTTTGCCCATAGACATATGGTTTTACATATAGATCACCAGATTTAGCCGATGTCATGACATGATAATCAGCACTTGCAAATTGTCCGTCAGGATTAAACGTAATACTTACGAACTTCCAGCTCCCGTCAAGAAGCTGCGCGATATTTTTACTCTCGCCAACACGTTCATATGCAGCAGTACTACCAATGCTTTCAACATATTGTGCCGCTGAATCCATCTATACATTAACTTTGCTTACGGTTTGAACCTATTCGCTGCCAATCAACTACGCACTGCTGTACTAAATAAGAAATTTTCCATCAGGCAGCGCCAGTTTAGTATATGAACCGAGTTGTATACTGGCCGAATAATACGAATACTATTGGATATTCGCCAATGTTTTTTCAAGCTTATCAGCGTCAGACAATTCTCCCTATGTGTGTTTAAGGTTTATATGAGCGTTTAGGTAAGACCTTATTATTTCAAATACTTGAACATTATACTCACGGATATCGGCTACAGTAAACCTTTTCCAATAGGGCTTGCCTTCTTCTTTCTCTGGATCATACATGTTGTTATCAACCAAAGAAATATAGATACCATATCCATCTGCACCATTAGCCCATACTTTATAACCTTTTTCAACTGACATTCCATCGATAAATACAGTAGGACCAGATACGCAAAAATAACTGTAGAACTACCATATAGTAATATCATTGGCTATCAGTATGTCCTGAAGCCTACGCATAAGGTATTTAGTCACGTATTCATTGACCGCGACTTTGTTCTGTGATATTTTTATACCCTAGTTCATGTTGTACTCTCTAGATTCTAGCTGTTATCAGATCCCGGTAAGGTATATTCTCCCGTAACGGAAAGATCAGTAGTATATACAGCTTCATTCCATTCGGCATCACCAGGTGCAGTGATTGTTAATGTATAAACACCAACACCACAATCATCAGTATTGAACAATGTATTAACTATACTTTCGTCATTTGAATATACTGTAGGCGGTATCTCAGGAGATTCAGCAGTAGAGTCTTCCATGAGTTTTATAGCACTCCATATTATATCAAAATTAGGTGGACCATCGCCTCGCGAGACTTCTATGTAATTTGAAATATTGTCTCCGCCCGTGTTGATGTTAATAACTATGTTCTTCTTAATCGTAATGCTGTTAACATAATCCATAAATTCCATCGCAGCACGGCTTATGCCTGCATCATTAAGAACACTTATTACAGATGCAGGATCTACTCGACACTGCATGAAATATGAAATCTTTCCTAATGAGCCAGATGTATCATATGCTGACGATAAAACAAGGCGTTTATCTTCAGCCGGTAATTCCAATGTATATCTAGTAGAGCCTATCTGCAATGGTGAAATATTAATCCACTCAGTTGCAGCCTATGCTGTGCCAGCTATTTCAACTGTACCGTCAAGCCATATTTTTGTCGTCTTATTTGTATCCTGCTTCTAGTATATGATGTAATTCAAGCCTGGTTTGTCTATCGTGGCTACTACGAATGGATCTGGATATTTTGATACTACGGAAAGCAACGACGACAAATCAATGTCAAAATTCCCGACATTAACATATTTTGCGGCGGCTTTGTTCTTGAATTTGGCTTCAAGCTCTCCATGCAAATACCAAATGTTGTCAGGGTATTCTCGTCCTGATCCTGTCGCACTAAAATTCTATAAGACATAATCACTGAGCGTAGTATCGTATTTATAGTAATCAAACCCAGCTGATATGATACTGCGCGGCCCATTATCAGCCGATACTACGACAGACGGCTGGTCAAATTCGCCAGAGACATTGTTCTTTACCAAGTCTTCAATGTGAATAGATCCATTCTTATATGGCGTATAGCCTGGAAGAATCTAGTAAACAGGCTATTCAGAATCAAATGGCGTCAAAGCTGAAATCTCTGTAGACAACATCTATGAATATCCCAGATGAGCACTTGTTTCATCGTATAAAGGATAAAATGACATCGCGTGCGCGCTTATTATTGTTCTAACAAGCGCTGACAAATATTCGGTGTTGATATCGTCGTCATTTGCGTAGACTGGTGTCCAGTTGCTATCAAGTTCCTTCTTGAACTCTAACCCTGAATATACATCTGCCACACATGACACTGTATCGTTTTCAGGCGTACATCTGTATAGGAACGCGGCTTTATGAAGATCTCCGACCATATATGAGTAGTTGATCAACTGCTTGCAGAGTTGCTCGTCGGAATAATCGAGTTGAATTTTTTCAAAACCTCCATCAATTTCAGTATTTTTTGCTACAAGCATTATAGCATGGATTTCTTCATCATATCCAGCGGAAATAACCGGCCTGACCGTATCATAAAACAAAGCACTGACGCCAGTAGATTCTCCCTTAAAACGGCGGTCCTATTCCTATTCTTCTGAACTTAGAGATTCAATCCGCGCTGAATACGCGCTGGTTATGTGCCTAGCATGATCTGGAAAGTCTATAAACTCGCGCCAGTACTCGGTATTAAGCCAAACGCAGTCTCCGCTAAGATATGTCCTTCCATGTTCATATATCTTAGGCGTACGTGCTAGTACAGCACTTAGAAACCTGTCATTAAGGCTCATCCTATCGAATACGCCGTTCAGCTGACGGAGATTCAGGTTGTTTACCTGATCATATTCTCCAAGTGACATTATGGGAAGTTCTGCTAGCATATCACTTTCCGTTCCACTTGACATTAAGAAACTGCGTATTGGCCGGTGCAACCTCAGCGACTATCGTCTTTATATTCTGCTCTATGTCGCGCTTAAGCATAGCTCGGTCTTTTTCGTCGACAATCGTGTCCATGCCTGAATTATCAATCTATATGGAATATAGATTAGACTTGTGCTAAACAAGACGGAACCTGTTGACAGAACCGATAGACTCTATCTTCTAATATGCGTCAATCCAACTATCACTGTCTCGTGCCTGTATGGCACTGAGATTGAAAAGCTATTGTGAATCGTATTGAGTAAAGCTGCTCAGCGGCTTGCTTATGTCATATGACGAACCTTCGATGCTTATTGTCTTGATGTCATACCGCTTAGTCGTAACGTATTTCAGATAGATTTCATTTCCATGCTTCTTGATATCAGTATATAGTCTGTTCTTGTCAAATATGATGTTGAACCTTGATATATTTCCATCCATGTACTTAATGAATTGCCACATCGGGATGCCATATACTGTACCAGATTCCGAAAGTGCCAGCAGATCGTCTCCATCCTGTTCCATGTACTTGATTGGGCTATCGAACTCAAAATTCAAGTCAAGCCACTTCTTGTCACCCGCAGCAATAGCCGACTCGAATGAGAATTTCATGAAGTCATGCGAATAAGAAAACCTACTGCCTAGATCAGGACTATTTATCGTCTTGCCTTCGCACGCCAGGACATACAGCGTATCTTCTTTCCATAGAACTGGTCCGCCTGTTTCGCTGACTACTGCAAAATCTATAGCAGGTGCTTTCCAAGATAGATCGCTATGCGTAGAAGTGTTTGCTGCGCCATATACCTCGTATACTGCAGATACTTCACCAAGTTCACCGTTGTCTAACTTTATAGACAATTCACGATCTGCAGAAAGGTACTCAGCTGCATACCGCCTGACATTAAACATGTAGCAGTCAAGTACTTTTTCACTAGTATGGGCGTGAAGGCTAAAGCTATTATATACGTCAAAAGGTGAAACAAAAACGTCATTGCCTGCAATCATAAACCATCGTGTATGATAGCCAATGTCAAACTGATAAATTTTCGTAATATAATGGTTCAAATCAGTATCTAATATAACACGAGTATGGTTTTCTGACTTAAGCAGCTACTCAAATGCATCGCCTATAGGATCTCCGCTGCTACCTTCGCTAATTGGTAGCTGCGTTACGTATATTTCAAACTGGTTATTCTGCAAATAGCAGTACTAGCCAGTCTTGAAAGCGCGACAGTAGTTGCAATTACCGATAGGTTGAATATCAATTCCTGTGTCTGTTTGAGTTATTCGATATACAATAGCGCGCTGGTTTGAACTAGCGAATATGAATATGCTCTTTCCAGCAGTTTCAACACAATTTATTTCATAACCGTTCTGAAGTACCAGATCATATGTATAGAACATGTCACCAGACAAGCTTTTTACAGCAGCCTCAGAATCGTACACGATCTCAGGTGTATATATGTGCGGCAAGCCTTCAACAAGACTATCGGCATGGTATATGGCGAACTGCGTTTCAATATAATATTTTCCGTTGGTCTTGATTACGTCTATAACCTTTCCAGAAATCCCATCATACTAGACGTCGACTGTGGCTTGTCCTGAAATCTACACATCATGTCCAGCCATATTGTCTGAAACATGCATTCGATAATCGTATCCCAGATGGTTCTTGGTATTTATACCGTCGCCTAAGATTGACGCATCATCAAAGTATCCATTGACATATTCATTAGGAATCTCAATAACATAGTTGTATGAGATACCTTGTAAACTGAACTACGGCGTAAACATCTGCTCGAGCGTGCTATCGCCATGCTCCAGCATGTGCTGCCTGGTAGGCGCTGCGCTTTGATCGCACGATACAGTAGACTTGTACATGTACGTCGCAAGTTCGTCACTATACTGCTACCCGGCAAACGTATACGAAAAACCGCTTATCGTCGGCTACGTCAGAATATACGTGTACGATTCGTTCTATACGACCTTTTTGATGTCGCTCTTGTCGAACCTTGGAAGACAGATGTTGAGAAAGTCCTCTATCGTATTCTGGTCGTGTTTGACTCGTGTCGTAGAGCGGATAGCCAATTTGTCATTCCGGTACATGTTATGTACGATATGGCCGTGATACATATCATACATGCTGTACCGATTATACGGCTGCGTCTTGTCAAGACTGTCTGTAGCCTGGTCGTCGCCGAAAAACGTGCATGGCTCACCGTCGGCAACAAGCGAAAAAGTCTTCAGCTTCTTGCCGGTGGTTATGCCGTTTATGCGCACGTCAGAGACTGTCATGTCACTGCTCCGAGTTCCTGAATGGGTCGATAGAGCTGAAGTCTAGTTCTGTCATGACGTCTGCCGTATTCGTGTCTTTCACGAGGATGTACGGCACAAGCGAAACCGTCATTGGAATGACTTCGCCGGTATTGTTTTCGTCATAGCCTACAGACAGGCGTGACGCATCGAACTTGTAATTATGCCATCCGAGCGCGTCGTACAGGTTGTGGTGTGCTATCGCGCCGCCGCCGTTCATCGTAATTGCGCCGCCTGCACCAGACGTACCTGCGCCGCCAAACCAGCCATCGATGTTAGGAAGGCTTGGGTCGATATACGTATGGTCGGATTCTGGCGTCGCGTTCCCGATATATGAAGACTCGAGACGTGGCAGATGTATGATGTCATCGTTCGCGTTGTAGTAAAGCAAGCTCTGGTTGACGATAATCGTCGATGAAAGCTGAAGCTTCTCCGTATACCACTGCTTGCGGCCGTTGTACCACCTGTATGTCCAGCGCCAGTGCCAGCGGCAGAACGGCCTATACCATGCGCCATACCAGCCCCAGCCTCCATAATAATACCCACGATACCAATATCCGGGATGGCATGCGCCCCACCAGCGCCTGTTCCACCAGTAACCACCCCACCACCAATATCTATATCTCCAGCCCCAATATACGTCAGGTGCAGCGCCGCCGTTGCCGTATAGCTTGCGAAGCTCTTCCATCGTCAAGCCGCCTCGTGTCGTATATACATGTTCGTCTACGCTAAGTTCAGTACGCATGCACTGATCGCGGAGCTTTGCGAAATAAGAATCTTCAAGATAGTAGTTCGCGCTAAGTGGCGTCAACGAGCTCTTGATAGAATAATTCGGGCTAGTCGGGTTCGGCATCCTACTATAAGGCGCTATCGTACCGCCATCACAAGGCACATATGAAATTGAAAGCGCATGAGGATATACGTTATTGCCGAATTCATCGAAACACGTACTGAGGTCTGGATGCTCGTCAAGCAGCTGGTCATAGCGCTTTGCCATATAGAATATGACGCCGAGAGGTATTGGCGACTTGATAGACTGCTTAGCGGCCATGCCGCGCTGATATGCAGCTGACAGCGCGTCTTTGATGTCGTTAGTAACGCTGGCCATGAGGTCCTTATACGTGATCTTCTTAGAGACATAAGTCTCTGTACCGCTTTGATACTGAGAAACCTCGATCAGGTCCTCGGCGGAAAGTCGCGGATTTTCACGATTGATCAGAATCGGATCCAGGTCTGATACTCGTTTTATCGCCATGTCTTATGCCTCCAAATTGTCTTACCACGATTTGTACGAATTGAACGTAACGCCATACTTAGGCTTGCTAACAGTCGAATAATCGCTAAGCTAATAGAACTAGCAGTCAACACCAGTATATGCTGGCACTTTAGCTTTAGCGAGCACTGCAGATAGCTTTGTTTTTTTATTCACCATTGCTGACAAGTTGAACTTCAGGTCAAGCTCTTTTACGGCAAGCTGCGATATACCATCTGGCAACCTAGCATTAGGATTATCACTGAATTTTCTCATGCTTGCCTAAGTCACGCAGCTTATACTATCTAAGGACTTCGCTTTACTACCTGATGCATCAGCTTGATAAATTGACTCAGCATAGCATACGCTAGTTGATCTCATAATCTACGTAGAAGAAAGCTTTGCAGCAATAAGACGTGGGCTGTTTCCGTCATACAGCCTACAGATATAACAGCTCGAAAGTTTACTAGCATTTGAAGTAAGCACGCATGACATATTCATGCTTGTCAAAGAATTGCTGCCGTATGACTTATAATAAAACAATGGATAATTGTAGCTGTATGGAAAAGCTGCCATGTCAAACGCCAGTTTGTTAAAATAAAACGCAGCGTATAATGCCGATATATTTTGAGCTGTTGTGACGTACTTGTTCTTAGCTGTTTCGAGAATTTCGCTAATCTTGCTCGTAACTTTATCAAATACAGGATCACCATACGGAACCGGTGCAGGTTTCTATGCTGTAAGTCCACGTTCGTTGCCAGGCCCGCCTTTATGTACGACTACGGAAATTCTGCTGTCAGGAAACATTGACGTCGACGAAATATCCATACCGCAATCGCCATAGCCTTTGAACATATAGCCACGCCCAGCTACATTCTCAACACGGGAATATATAACATCATCGGTCGTAGTAAGTCCGCTTATCGACGCGTTAAAATTATTGCCGATGCATGCATAGGGCTATTCTACGAAATTCTCGTACATGTCATTTTCGCCGGTTCCATTCCATTGCAACAGGCCGACGCTTAATTTGCTTTGCGTCTTGATTTTAACACCGTATGTATATTTCAAACTAGCAGATGAAAATATGACGCTAAGAGTCTTTGCCTAATTATCATCGTACTTGAAATTGACAATATTCTAACCTGTTGACAAAATACCGTCTTCTGTCGGAAGGGGCTTAGAGCCAGGACTGTCATCGGTTACGGTCAATGCGTTTTCGCTATAATATACACCTACGCCAGACAAAATAGCAATGCATTTGCCAGGATTTTCTCCAGGTTTCGATGAAATAATATACTTATCGAGCTCTGACATTGACTTGACTCTAACGCGGACTACTACGGCTATATTTACCGTTATCGGCCTGCAAGCTATCAAGTCAATTAAGAGCGAGTTATTACCAGTGTCTGTTCATCAATCGCGTTACAACTATATGGAGATATATTATAATCCAAATTTAAGGCATTGCTAAGCATAAAAGAATCACCTTGGTCTAGTAGCTATACTGTAAGTGATCCGCCTGCAGGTATAACATCTGCAAACATGAAGTTGCCATTCTACCCGTTATATGTATGTTTCTGAACATCAGATATGCATCTAGCATGCTCAAACGTCACTGACTTAAGCGATGAAAGTCCTTGAAATGCATGCCATGGAACTACTGTTGCATATCCAATTGAAAGATTTGTAAGCGTCTACGGGATAACATATCTGTATGACTTTACAGCAACCTAGTCTTTGCTATTGCTAGATAAAATATCCGCCTACGGGAAATAATATATCTCTTTACTGTCTGCGCTAAGTTTTTTGAAATCACTATTTGACACGGATAGCATTGTAGCATGAACTGTCGCGTTAATGGAATTAAATGCACCACGAAAACGACCTATGAATGGCAAACGTATAGCGCTTATCGAGTTAGGCGCTGGTGGTTTCTACTTACCTGCGGTCCATGCTACAGAGGCAGCATTTGTATGCATGCAGTTTATGCCATCAGGATAATAAATGCTCGATATAGAACTTGCTGTGTCAAACAATAAATCATTAGTAAACGACTCAGTATTATCAGGATATCGAAATTCGCTTACACCTATCAACTAGTTTACAATATTCTTTGCGGTAATTTTATAGAGTATTGACGATAAGTGGTCTGGTTGACGAAACTTAATACAGCTAATTTCAGCTCTAGTAAAATTCGGCAGTAATTTTTTAGTTGATGCTGCTGCTAAACTAGTATAGTTATCAATAGGCGCTGTGAATATATTTGTTCTACAACTTAAACATAATATTTGCGTATCAGGTTTAAGTGTCATATCAGGGATAAACTCAATATTCTTAAACAGTTTACATTTATTAAAATTCACTGTTGTAATAGCTAAGCCCTCAAACGCATTAGGATCTACTTCACAAAAACACTATGTATCATAGCCCCATGACTCTGCGGTAAACCCATATGAGCAAATACCGGCTATTTTAGTAGGTCCACTAAAATCCAATGTAGTCAACTTTGGACACTTAGAAATAGCATTAGCCTATATACATGAAAGTCTATCGGTAAATTGATTTGAAAATACACTATTTGGACGTGAAGCAGTTGAGTTAAATAATACGACATTTGCCAATATAGCATTATTTGATAAAGCTCCAGTCTCTATGCAAGAAATATGGGTAAGTCCAATATTAAATGTTTTAAGTTTAGGATTATTAGAAAATGATCCTGACTTCATAACATGCCATGCAGTTAGGCAGCTAAACTATGACTTTTCTTTATCATCGTCCCCTGTGTAAACTGGACAATTTTTTACTGCAAATTCAGTAATACAATTCTATTTGTTAAAGGTTTTAAGACCAAACTTTACAAATTTGGTCGCACTGTCTATTGTTACACTTGATAGGTTAGGACAACCATATAATGAATAGTTTGATAGTCCAATCATACCGGAAGTAATCTTTCTAAGAGAAATAGGAAGAGAATTTCCTGCAGCATCAAGGCCGGGATATGGTTTTGCTGTAGCTGACAAATGGCTAAAGCCAAAATTAATGGCCGTAAGACTGGTACTAAGCACTACCGTATAATATCCTGGCATAGTATATGTATGCTTAAGCATATTGGCTAACGTTGTTTTAGTTCTATCAGTCGAAAGATATGTAGTTGAATAATCACCCCAATCTGCAATTCCTGGTGTCTTGGCTGCAAACTTAGCTGCAAAGAAAACATTTAATGTTTGATTAGGCTAATCAGTCTTAATATCGAATACGATTGCGTCTTTGTTCTTAATTTCTTCATCATTAAGTCGATAGTCTACTATCTAGGAATAATTCCAGCCGCCAGGACTAGTAAAAGACTCTACCTATGCGGAAATGCTATAGAGGTCACGATTAACAGATGAAAATACCTGTATGTCGTCAGTATAGCTAAATACCTCAGTCGCGACACTAGTCACTGCTGATGTAAAATCAGCGCTGGTATTGTTTTCTACGTTGGCGAAATAATTGACGCCTGATGTTGGAAGATCTGCCATTGTCAAGCCTCTATTTCTTTTGTCTTTTCAGCGGCAAACGATACGTCGTACTAGATATCACTGTATACCGAGATGCAGTTGTACATGTCGCCAGTCAGATTTGGCTCAAGCCAGATCGTAAATTCTTTCCCGTCAAACTCTACATTCGGCGCCAACTTAAATTCAGGTTCGATTTGCTGAGTGTTCATTATCCGCAAATCGTATCGCGCTGACAGTTCCGGTTTGTCTATTACCTAGAATACTATTGACAAATCTGTTGTCGGGGAACCGGCATCAAGCTCGTAAAAGAACATGTTTCCATTAGAGTTATATGGGTCTGCTAACTCTGTATTGAATGTATTATCCGTATAGAACTTTAGGTACTTAGAATTTGCGGCAAGCTCTGCGTAATTCTTTATGAAGCAAGGCGAATTGACAGAAAGCTCAGATCTTACACTACTGCCGTTTATTATCTTGGCGAACTAAAGTATGCCGCTTTCTTCATATGCGCTGAGATTGCGTTCAGCGAAATACAGCTGAGGCTGTTCGGCTGAACGGAGGAAATCACATGACATGTTGGCGATAAGCTTAACGTAATCGCCGCTCTTGCTACTTCCTATGAGCCGTAGGTCATTAGGCAGTATGTTCAATGTCAAAACGCTCATTGACGCGTTTTCAGGACAGTATCGCTCGTTCCATACCGACAGCTTGAAGTTATGCGCGGGCGTGTTTTTCATCGCGCTCAGCGTGAACGCCAGCAGGTTGTCAGGCCCGTAGTCGGGGTTAGGCGTTATGTCGAGGTATCCGTCTCGGTACTCTTCCTGTATGCTGGTCGTGACGCTTATGTTGGAAGACACGTGCGCGGTTATAGGCGCTTTGTCTCCATTGACGTCAAGCGTCATGTTCTGCCCGCTCAGGAACGCGCAGGAAAGGCGCATGTCGCTGCTCTGGACGTACACGTCGACTGACACCTTGGTCTCGAATACGTCGTTTGAAAGCTCTACACTGCTCGTCAGGTCGGCATTGTGCCTCGCTGAAAGCCATATCTGGTCGTAGTATGTCGGACGCGCCATTGAATGTACCTCGTTACATGTCGCTTGTCAATGCTGTCGCGGTGAGCTCGGCCTCGTCGTATTCGGTTATGGACGCGAACGGCCTGTCGACGTCAAGCAGCACGCTCATGTTGTTTTCGATGGTCATAGGCCTGTTGTCTATGATATTTATCGTCGAGAGCGCGTTCTCGGCCGCGTCTATGTAGAACTGCACGCACCCGGTAAGGTGGTACGCCGGCGAAGACACATAGACGCTTATCGGGCTCGGGTTGTCGCCGTTCGAGTTAGAATATACCTTGTGCAGGGCGACTAGCATTAGCTTGTCGTCAGCCTCCTCTAAAATACAGTCCATGTAGTCGCCAGCGTAGTCGGTTCCGCCGGTTCCGCCGGTATGGCTTTCGTAGGCGTCGCGCGACACGATTTCCACGGGAATGTTGAAGCGTATCGTATCCAGCTGGTCCATGGCGCTCAGCTTCATTGAATAGCCTTCTTGCATCAGCTTGTAGGACCCGTTCGTGTAATGGTACGCCTTAACGCTTCTGACGGTCGTGTCGACGTGCACGCCGACGTCTCCGCTTATCTGCAGGTTCGTGTTCTTGGCTATGGCCCTGACACGGAGCTGACTGACGTCGACCGGCGCCAGACCGCCTTCGTATTCAAGCGTCGGCGAAACAGCCTGGACGGCGCTGCGCCTGTAGTTGTTCTCGTAGCCTATCGCGGAAAGCGGACGGGAATCGCCTACGAGGACGAGCTGTACGCCGTTTCCGCCGAAATACGCGAAGTCCGTCTTGAACTGCGAATTGGACTCTAGCTCGAATATGTCGAACAGCTCGACCGACAGGACGGTCTGCTGGTTGACTACGTAGGATTCGCCTTCGTGGTACGCGGTCAGGTTGATACGCCTGTTCTTCCTGTTGGTCATATCCAGCTGCACTATGCCGTTGTTGTTCAACGACTCCAGATATCCGTACGGCTCAGATTCTATTATGGCGGACACTTTTCCGGCGATGAACGAGTTCGTTATCCTGAACCCGTATGGCGGCTCCTTGACGAGCTGGTATTCGAGAACGTCAGTCTGGCCTTCAGGCCAGATTATGAAGTCTTCCGTATAGAAGTCGCTCGTAAGCTCAAGAACGTCGTCTTTGCTCGCTGTAGAGCGCAGTCCTGTCACGGGAACGATGCCGTTGGTCGTGAACGTGTAGCTCTTGATGTCGGCGATTTCGCTTCTGCACGAATATATTCTGCTGTCGGAGAGGTACGCGAACTCCGGCGCGTCGCTCCAAAGGTTGAACGCGCCGGCATGCCCGTGCTGGCGGTACTGGAACGACTCCCAGTCGTCTCCTATGTTGAAGTTCATGACCGTCTCGAGACGCGAACCAGCAAGAGCCGCGGTAAGGGTGCAATTGGCGGTATCAGCGCTGGACAGCCAGACGTTCATGATGTTGGACAGAGACATGCTGCCGCCTGGAATGTCTATTCCCAGGCTGCGGACGCGGCAGTCCGGCAGCGGCTAGTCTTCCGCGTCAGATATGCTGATGTCGCTGAGCTCGAAGTTGAACAGAATGCTGAGGACGTCGACGCCGTAGTTGTTCTTCAGGTCGTATGCGTCCCTGATGTCGAGCATATGCGTATATTCTTCGTCCGGAACTACGTCAAGGCCTTTCGGCATGAACGAATACACTCTGTCGATGAACGGCGTAACTGATGTCTTGTGCGCTATGAGAACAGAGGGATTGGAATCGTATACGGTGTCTTCGTCTGTCAATACGCAGCCTTCGTCGTCTTCGAGCGCTATGTCGTCGCCGTCTTCGCACAGGGCCAGAGCCGTTGCAGTCAGACCGCTGTAGTAAGGCTTGTACTGGAGATTTGGCTTGATAACGACCGGCACTTCCGCGTAAACCTTGGTCTGCTCGTCCATGAAGCCCTGCAGGTATCTTTCCGTCGGGCCTGTATAGAAGGACGCGTACGCCTCGACGTAGAACTTCTCTATGTCGTCGACGTTCGACTCCGCTTCGCTGTAGTTTATCTTGACCAGGTCTGCGCTGACTATGTTCTGGATACCGATGCGGTCGTTAAGGTTCAGCCCGTAGCCGGCCGCGAAATAGTCGAACGTCTTGTTTCTGACGTCGTCTTCCGTATACTTCGAGTGCGAAGCGCTGGCCTGCACGGCGGATATCTTATTGGGGTTCTGGAACAGGAACCCACGGCGCTGCGTCTCGATCGCTGTCAGCTCGTCGCCTATGTTCTTAGGCCAAATGCGCGTCTAGTTCGGGATCGTCATGTCGCCGAGCTTGGCGTCCCACAGTATATCGTTCTTGTCGAACGTGCCGTTGAGCAGCTTGCCGGCGGAAAGCGCGGCGGATATATCGTCAGAAAGGCCGGAGCCTATCAGGAAGTCGCTAAGCGCGAGAGATTCAGCCGCGTACTTAGGCTTGTCATCGGAGATATTGCTGATCCTGTACCCGGCGAGATACGCGAGGTGATATCTGACGAGACAGCTGATGCGCTTGGTATCGTCCATGCCGTAAGCAGAGCACGCGTTGACCTGGTTGAAAAGACCGAGGTACTTGACTCCGTTCGGCGGGATTATCGCGTACGAGTACTTGTAGAACGGCGCTATGAAAGAGTTGACGGTATGGTTGTTGTAGTTGAAGTACAGGTAGATGCCGCCGTCTGAGAAATCGTTGCCGTCGAAGGCGTAGTAACCGGAAAGGCGTTCAAGATCCGCCTCGAGGACGGACAATACGCCGTTCTCTGTCTCGACATAGTCTTCGTGCACCGAAAGCAGCTTGTCGTACTGCACGGACAGGCGCTTGGACGGAATGTCGTCGAGCTCGGCCACGAACTGGTCGTTCGTCCTTATGTCTGTGACTGTGTCCTGGTTGTACGCAGTGTATATCTCCTCCTGCGCGACTCTGTCATACTGGTTTAGCAGAGGAGGGAATCCGCCGGATATCTCTGATGTGTCTATTTCGTTCTGGTACTTGAACGCGAGAGCTGGGTCCTGACCTTCTTCAACGGACTCGAAGTATTCCTTGTACTGTTCCGGCCCGTGCTCGGCGTCGAACTTGATGTTCGAGACGGACTTGAGCGGGTCGTTCTAGCTGTCGCGCTCGCGAAGCTGCAGTATGTGGTACTGCTCGAACTCGGCGTAGTTGACGTAGTCTACTGGGATTACGTCGTACTGGAACGTCCACGGTTCGAACCAGTAGCCTGGGTACTGTGCTGACAGGACAAGGCTAAGCCGTACGTCTATCTCGGCGGTATCTTCTGAAATAGCTCTTGTCTTGACGCTCGTGCTTACGGAAAGACGTTCTACCGGCGGAACGTATATGCTGTCGAAAGTCTTCGCGCCGGACTGGTTGGCTATTTTCACAGGCGACGTGTCGACATTGTCCTGGTACAGCCTATGCCCGTAGTAATCAGTATAGACGTCGTCCTGGTTTGCGACGACACTATATACGATGATGCGTCCATCGTCGTCGCGGTTCTTGCGATATATGTTGACTATCCACGCCGCGGTGGAAAGGACTGAATCGCCTTTTATCTGTTCTGTCGGATGTCCCGTCAAAATCAGGTAATCTTCCGGGATTGTTATCCTGTCAGGATTCTGTCCGTCAAGAGACGAATTCAGATTGTCTCCAGACGGGTTCAGGACAGTAGAAAGCGGAAGATGCGTGGTAGTTCCCTGGACGTCTGTATATTCCTGGTACGCCTTGTAGAACGCAATTATGAATTGCCGGCGAGGCACGACGTACGAATATATCGAAAGCTATGCGGCAGAAGCTATATCGCCGTTAGCTACTACGGATATTCCGTCGGCAACCTGCATCGTCTTGGAATAGTCAGGGACGTCGACCTGGTACGCGGAAACGCTGTTCCGGTGCGACTGATACCATGCTTCCCTTTCGGCGTACAGGTTGGTAATGTCATCATTATACCTGCCCTTGCGGACTTCCGGATCAATATACGCCCAGTCCAGGTCAGCCTCGGCGCGAGCCTCATCGTCGAAGCTGAGCAAAGCACCGTAGACAGCGGATATGTCGTCGCGTCTTGACCATGTATTGGTCTCAGAATCGTAGCCAGAAAGAGTATGCTGGCCGTTTCCGAACATGAATACCGATATGTTCCCGTTCGGCTGGTTGTACCATGTCGACAAATGTCCTGCGCTTTCGCTGTACTCGCTCCGCACGAGATACTGCATGTTGCCATCGCGGTCTAGATAATACGCCTGCGTAGTCTCTTCGAACAGGTACTTGGACTTTATGTCGCGAATGGCGTAAGACGAAACCTGCAGTTCCGGCAGATTAAATACCGAAAGCTGCCTGTTGCCGAACATGTGCCACACGGAAAGCCTGTCGAGACTGCTGTCGTAAAGCGACGACATGACGCCTGGCTCTATGTTGATGGTACGGTCATAGAACGTCGTCTTGGTACCGGGTACTTCGCTGTTTATAGACAGCGTGTTGGCTTCCCTGTCGTACGATATAAGCCTAGACGCGACATCGTCGATGTACGCCGACATCTGGTAATACGTAGTAGCAGACACTACAGGCTTAGTAAGCGCGACACACTTTATCTCTCCGACGTCGTTAGCGTTTACGATACCGTCTAGGCTGAACAGCTCGTTCTGCGTCTGCCGCGCGTTGACTGCCGATATCAGAGGGTACTGTTCCCATCTGATGCCGTGCGATATGCCAGCTTGCTTGTTCTCGATAAACTGGTCGACGTCCGTTGCGAACATGATGTCGCGGTAGTACGGGCTGGCTTTGCCCATCATCTGCACGCGGTGATGATGCCGTTCGGCGCCGAGCGATGAAAGGGTATCGTTCAGCCAGACGCGCATTTTGCCTTGCGAGTTGGGGTAGCTTGGTATGAACGCCGGGTCGCAGTTCAGGTTGTAATGCTGCACGTCTCCATACTGGCGTATCTGCCCGTTCTGGAACTGAAAGTTTATCGCGACGACGTAGTCGTTGAACGCGTCGAACCTGTTGTCTTTCGCCTCGCTGGAATTACTGGTGACGTACAGCGGGTACTGCGCTACGCCGTACAGGTCTTTCGGCAGGTACTGTGTGTAGGTCAGAGCAGACATGACTACTTCGATCTCGCTGTAGTGCAGATCGTCGTTAGGCCTGCGGATAAGAATATATTCGAGCTCTGTCCTGTTCTCGTCAGAGATGAAGTTCTGCCTGTTGGAGAGCTCGTACTGGTACATCGAGTAGTCGAGCAGGCTTGTGTCGTACATGGCGTAGTTGCCGTCGTAGAACCCTACTTCCATCGTGGACGACGAAAGGCGTTTCTCGAACTCGACCGCCTGCGAGATCTAGTCGTAGTCCATCTCGTTGTTGGAGTGCTCGACGTAGTTCACGACGAAGTTGTTATCCATCGTGTTCTTGCCGATGTACGCCAGCGTCATGACGTTGTCGGAATACTCCATCGCTATGTCGCCGCGGCGGAGATTATATTCGAGGCCGTCGACGCGGATGTCGTACTGCGTCTTGGTCGTGTCGGCGAAGTCAATCTGCTCTACCTGAAGCTCCAGCGCGTAACTGACGTTCCGCTGGTCAAGCGTCGTCGCGCTGTAGAAAGATTCGGATCCGTCTTCGTCGAGATACTTGCTGGCGTACAGGAACGAAACTTTAGACAGGTTCTTGTATACGCCGATGAGATCGCGCCATGTCTTCTGCTCCGCTGACTTCCTGATGTTTCGGTTCCTCAGGTAATAGACGAAGTTGCCGAGTTTGTCGTATTCGGAGTAGTAGGAATTGATGTCGCTGTCGAAGTACTTCCTGACGCAGCCTACTATAACGTCGCAGTTCTTGTACCCGAACTGCGTCGTATACTGCCTGCTAGGCGCGAAGAGAAGCAGGTTCTGCAGCGAATTGTCGAAGTCGAAGTCGTAGAACCCGACAGGGAACTGACTGGCATCTGTGACTATTCCGTGGACCTTCGACTTGGTATATGCCCTTCCGAGGAATGAAGACTTAGTCGTCTCTCGGGATCCGTTGAGGAAATACGTGAACTTTCCGTCGGGGTCGAGATACAGGTCGAACGTAGGGAACGCTATCGGGTGGTTCTTGGCGCGCGTCCACATGAAGCCGAGCGTATCGCGTTTCTCGTCCTGCGTGTAGTCGTCGTACGGGTACTTCTTGTATACCGCGTAGTGGTCGCCGTTTATGTCCTTGGCGTAGCTGTATATGTCGAAGCCCGGGTCCGTAACAAGCGCATGTATGCACGCGTACCACGTCTTCAGCCGGTCAGCCTCCGCCTGCAGCTCGTCGCTGCCGAGGTTCAAATGCCTGTAGAACGGGTTAATTATCCTGCCGTCTTCTCCGACGACAAGCTGGTCTATGAACCCGTTGTAGTCGGCCAGATACGCAGAAAGCGCCTCTTCTACGAACATGCCGTCTCTGTCGCAGTACGGAGAAATCTCCGGGAAGTCGCCCTTGTTAGACGCGAGCTCATACCCTGACGCGTAGCCCGTAAAGTCGAACATGTCGTACTTCCAGATGTCGCATATCGCGCCGATCGCGTCTATGTACTCGTCTATCTTGGCCGACACCTACTCGTCGTAGCGCTTAGGTATGCTGCAGTGGAACTTGCTGCCGATCGGGCTTTTGATGTCTGTAGTCTGGCTGAAGTCGTATATGTACGGATGGATCTGGTATGACGGATGTACCGTGTTCTTTACGTTGTACAGCGCCTTCTGCATGTCCGAACTGTCGGTCATGAGCTGCTTGTAGACGACAGCTGTCTCCTGCCAGTTTACGTCAGGTCGCTGCGACGAGAGAACCATCGACGACAGACCATACTGTTCCGGGTTGGCGGATATCTCAGCTATCTGGTCCGATATCTGCGCGACCTGCTCTTCAGTCATTCCGGCAGAAAGCTAGTCTAGTCTGGCCTGCACTATGGAACTAAGTCCGTAGAAGCTGTTGCTGGCGAAATCATACCGCTGGTTAGACCCCGCGCGGTACAGCGTCTTCATAAAATCAGGAAGGACCGGCAACAGATCTACAGAGACATGCGCCTTGGAAGCATGCTCAATAAGGTCGCGGTAGAATACGCTTATCTCAGAGGTCTCAAGCGTACCAGTACGGGTTTCCTCCCAGAACCTGGAGTTGAGCTGCTGGCGCTGCTCTGCCGTATAGTTTATGCGCTCGTTCTCGACGTTGAAATACTCAGTGTTGTCGTAGTACTCGACAAGGCTGAAGTCCTTTATCGTAAGGCCGTCGCCCGCGCCCTTGTAGTTGTTCTTGACGACATTCCTAAAGTATTCTATTACGTATAGCGCGACGATTAGCCACGTGCCACGTATGGAGTTACGCTCGACCATCGTCTTGATCTTGTCGCGGATTGAGACAACGTTGAGCGTCATGTCGGCCAGGACCTGTGCAACGTCGGCAAACATCGTCTCGTCGAGCTTGACTTCTCCGTCTATCTTCTGCACCAGGTTGACGTAGTTGGAATCGTCGAGGTTGAAGTATGTCTTGTCTACGTCGTAGGTCTTGTAGTTCTTGTTGTAGAAGATGTTGTACAGAGACTCGACATACTGTACGTACTGCAGCACTTTCTGCTTGCGGTAGTAGGCGTAGCGCGAATCGTATCTCGCCGGGTCAGACGGCTGCTTACGCCTGTCAAGCTCGAAGCTTACGACCTTGGCCTGCTTAGCATCGAAGTCGGAAAGCGAAGAAAGGCCGTTTTCGACGGCATCCGCTGCTGCCGACTCGTTGAACGAAAGCGGAACCGCGTATTCGTTCTTCAGCTTGACGATCTGGTTGTCGAGATCCTCCGCGTCGTAGATGGTCTTGTATATATAGTCGCCGCCTACGTACTTTTCCTTGACGGCGTCGCGGATCATCTCTTCGTACGCGGACGCGAGCATTTTGCGATACTTCGACTCGTCTATCCTGGTGTACTCGTAGTAGCTTGCGTCTTGCGTCTTGTACTGGAAATCGACTCCGCATACGTCAGCTGATATCTCGTTCTAAGCGATCAGCATCAGCGAGCCGGGGATACCTTGCTCGAAACTGGCTTCTGACACGAGATCATAGCCGTGCTCGGGCGAGGAAAGAAGATAATCGAAGTCAACAGACACCAGATAGGTGCTGAGCAGCGTATACTTGTCGTCAGCGTCAGTATGAAGCTTGTCGTAGTGGAAATCAGCGAAGAAATAATGGTACGTCTGGCCGCTTAAATACGCCACGGAAGACACGCCGGGCTGCTCTATCCGCACGTCTATGAAACCTGGATCTGGCGGATCGACCGAAATGTTGGACCTGAGATATTCGACAGACGACAGATTGACTTCTGAAATCGACTTGAACGCGGGCTTAATATGCACGCCTGCCGAGCATTCGTACCTGAACGACGACAATCCGCCTGTTGTCCCGGTAGAAGCGTCGTCAAGACTGCTGATAAGGCTTACGAACGGTCCAACCGCGTCTGTCATTTCCGCGCGAAGAGGCGTTTCTTCGTCTATGACCGTTCCGTTGGATAGACGTTCATACTTGGCTTCGTAGGTTACTACGGAAAGCGTCGAAGAAAGGTCTTTCAGGTTCTGCCAGCCATCGTCGAGATCAGCTATGCTGCGAAGCTCATACGTATACGCTGAGACGGCAGGCTGTATCTCCTCGGCGCTTATAATGTTTTCAGGACCGACTTCGCTTATTACGTCAGCAAGCTCTTCGCCTGACGATACAGTCGCATACGCAGTATAGGTCTGTGTCTGGTCGTATATGCCGTGCGCCATGACGTCTGACAGCATTTCCAGCACTGCGTGGCCGTCGGAACCGTTTCTGAAAAGATACGCATATCTTGATTTCTCAGTCGTGAACCCGTAGTACTTCAGTATGAACTCTGACTTCGGATCGAGATAGAGCTTGAAAATATACGAATCGGTCTGAAAGTTGCGGTAGACTTCCCTGAGGTTTACGTCATAGCCGGACTAGTCGAACGAGCTGACAAGCGTATAGTCGCCGAACCTGCTGGACAGCTCGTTCGTGTACTAGTTGCTGAGAATCGACCGATATATGCTACGATGCTCTTCGTCTTTAGCGTCGCGAAGCGCGCGCTCGTAATATTTTTTGATGCTGGCATTAGTATACCCGGACACCACGACTTCGTCAGGTATAAGATCCCAGTCGTAAACGTGCTTGCCAGGATGATTGAGCAGATACTGAAGAAGCTCCTGGTTTATCCGCGGATTGTTCTCGAAATTGTCGTTGGAAAGCTGCAGACTCAGGAAGGACGACGTATACGTTGGAAGAGTTACCTCGAACTTCACGTATTCAGGCTTGCCGTCAGGGCCTGTCACGACTCTGCCGTCTGGGCCGACCGACAACGCGGAAGACGTAATCGTGTAGTTCGTCAGAACGCTCGTAACTTCGACTTCCTTCCACAGGCCGGCAAGAGTGTAATAGTTGTACTAGACGTGCCCGGCGTAGTCAGGCCCGACTGTTATTTCCGACATGTTCCTGATCGGGATATCGGTGTACGTATTGCCGGATACTTCGTCAGGCTTGACTTCCTGGTAGATCTTCTCCTTGAGGTCTTTTCCGAGCACGCCTCTGTCGTAGTCGAACAGATAGTACCTGTTGATCGAGAACAGGTTGAGCATGTTGTACAGCTCGATAGGCATGTCCTTGAGATAGTTGAACACGTCGTAGGACACGCCGTAGTAGGAGATGATGGACTGGAGGGCCTTTACCTTGCAGAGGTCTACGTTCGAGACGTTGTCGAGGTAGTACTTGATGTTGTTGTAGATGATGTCGAATATCGGCTGCTTGCAGTCTTCGATGTTGAGGACGTGGTCGAGATTCTTCCAGAAATTGCTCTTGGTGGTCTTTGTAAGAGCCTGGAAGATCCGGTTGTAGAAATCCCGGTTGCCGATGGTGTTCAGAAGATACCCGCTGAGCGTGAAATCATCGGGTTTCGTCTGAACCTGGAAATTTTCGTAATTTAGCGACATGTTACTGTTTCATCCGACGTACTACCTGATTATTTACCGTACAGAGACGGCTTACAGGACTGGCCGGATCAGTATACCACGTCGTTGATGGTGTTGAGGTTCTTCTTGATGACCGTAATGCGGTCCAGAAGGTCTTTCTTGCCGAAAACCGGGTACTGGAAGTCCTCGAGTTTGCGCGACGCGTTGCCTATCTCGAGGTCGTCGCCGACGTCGAGCATGACAGTGTCGGACCAGCTGGCGAAGCAGAGGCCGTTCTGGATGCGGTAGATGCTCTGGTCGTCGTCCTTCATGACGGTTCTGACGTTCTCGACGCCCGGGATGTTGAATATGTCCTGCACGAGCCCGGAGAAGTTGACCTCGGAGCCGAGCGCGAACTTGCCCTCGCTGAAGAAGTCTATAATCCTGTCGTACGCCATCTGCTTGATGGTGTCGGACGCGTAGACGAGGTTCGTAGCGGTCGTGATCTCGATATAGGTGTTGTTCTCGGCGAAACCCCTGAGGACGTCCTTGTACTGTTCCTTGGTGCCGGCGAAAATGTCGAACTGGACGTCTACGGGGCGGAGGAACGTAAGCTCAGACGTGAGGACCTTTATCTTGTAGAGCTCCTTGTCGAGGATCTTGAAGTATCCGTCGACGTTCTGGATGCCGTTCCTGAACTTCACCCAGAGATACACGTTATTGCTGTCGCACGCGTCCGAGTACTTGTAGTCGTACTTGAGGAGCGTGTTCTCGTTGAGGTAGTAGTCGCCTGACCCGTGCTCGTTGAGGCCCATCTGATAGAGCCAGCGGTAGAACGAGGCGGTGTAGTCCCAGTTGTTCATCGCCTTGACGTCCAAGACGAAGTTCGAGTAGTTGTTCTTGACGTAGTACTCGAAGTCGGACTGGGTAAGAAGCCTGTTGTTCGTCCTGTTGAAGAACGGCGCGGACTGGCGGATCTGCGGGACGGTCTCCTCCGGGACGAACGCCGTCGAGTTGTCGACGTTCTTGAACTTCACGGACTGGAGGTCCATCTGGGAAAGGCTGCTGTCGCGGTAGTCGGCGAAGATCTTCTCGTACAGCTCCTGCGAGACGCCGAAGAGCGACGCAGTGTGCTGGAAGCTCTTGTCCGTGACGCCGCCGAGCGGTATCTCGCCGTCAGGGCCGTTCGAAAGGAGGTACATGACGATGACCTGGTCGCCGTCCTTGAGCATCTCGCCGTAGTAGCCGTTGCCGAACTTTATCTCGTAGCGCTTCTGGTCGTCGAGACTGACGCCGAACACCTTGGAGTTGGCGTTGTACATCTCGACCTTGTTGTTCTGGTTGAGAAGCAGACCGTCGTCGACGGGATCAAACCTGTAGTAGTCATAACCGGCGGTGGCGGGGTTATAGCGCTTGACGTAGACGTGAATGTACGGCCACGCGACGTACTGGCCGTGGTCGGAGTCCGACTGAAGGTCTAGCACGAAAGTCTCGTATTCTGTCCCGGACGCGACGAAGACCGTGTTGTAGAGCCTCCAGCGGCCGTTGTAGAGCGTCGTCTCATATGTCCCCGCAGAGTTGAGGTACAGGGGTTCGACGAGCGAGTAGTATATCCTGTTGCCGGCCGAGTCGGTGACGCCGGTGTCGAGTGCGGCGTAAGGCATGACGCACTTGTTCTGGTAGTCCTTCTCGGTCTGGGTGACGAACTGCGCAGTGGCGGTCTTGCAACCTCTCGGGCTGTAGCCGACGAACTTGACGAGGCGCGCCATGTTCTCATAGAGCTGGGTATCGGCGAACATGGATTCGGAGGCGGCGTTGTTCAGGTTGTAGACAAGACCCTGGTAGAGGTACGCCACTATGTCGATCAGGATCGCGAGGTTCGAGCCCTCGTAGACCTGGTCGGTGTAGTTGGTGTCCTCCGAAAGCTTCCTCGTGATGAGGGCTTTCATGTCGTACGCGTTGAACTTAAGAAAATCTACGCTAGCAGCCATTTGTCTTCAACTCCTCACTACATACGCCTTCAGCTCACGTGGTACAGCAGGTCCTCGCTCAGGTTCTTGCCTTCCAGCCCGACGATATGGTACTGGACCTGCAGGTGGACCGTGTTCTGGTCTATCTCGTCTACCGTCGTGTTGTACGATATACCGTCTATCTTGACGCGCGGCTCCCACCTGGCGAACACGTCCCGTATCTCCTGACCGATCTTCTCGTTGTTAGACTGCAGGATGCCCTCGTAGAGGTACTAGTGCAGCCTGTTGCCGAAGTCGGGAAAAAGCACGCGCTCGTACGGATAGAACGTCAATATGTTCTTGACGGCCTGCTTAACGGCCTTTACGTCGAGCTTAGCCTTCACCTCGTAGTCTGTGCTCGTCGTATCTACGTCCTTGTAGACGAAATTGCCTCCCGAGACAGCTCCGCCCTTGCTCGGCGAAGCCTTGTATTCGTCGGTTCCGAGCGTAAGATGGAGATTTACGAGCTTGTTGGCCATACCCTGTTATTTACCTTGCCTTCCGGTCAGTGAGACTTGAACTCCGCGAGGATGTCAAACTGCGCCTTCGCCATGGCCTGAGCGCCCTTGGACTCGTCCGACGGACCGCCGGGAAGCGCCGGAGTGTCTATCTTGGGGAGCTTCGCAGGTGGCGTAAGACCAAGTGAGAGCATCTTAACCTTCTTGATGATGATAGCTTTGACTACCGTGACAAGTGTCATTGGTAAGCCCATAATGAAGTTGAAAATGGCTATTGCGTCAGTAATAATGTTTGGAATTGCACCAAGTGGATCTGGAATAGAAAATGTCGCGCCGCCAGGAATAGCACCGAGAATTTCATTTATCTTGTTGAGGACTTCAAAGATTTTACCAATAAGCCCCAGAATAATGTTAATTAATATGTTCGGAATATTTGTAACAATCTACATGACAGCCTTCTGCATGTCATCTAGCTACTGCATGATACTGGTAGGAAGCTTTGGTGGCTTCATGTTCTTAAAAGCCCCGGCTGCTGCATTAGCCTACTATTCAGCAAGTGCTTTTTGTTTATCTGCCATATCTTTAGCAGCGGCTGCAGCTTCTTCACCAGTCTAACCTGCGCTTGAAGCTGCACTTTTAGCGGCTTCTGCTGACCCTGCTGCTATGCCTGTTGCATTAAATTTAGCAGCAGCTAATGCATCAAGCTATTCATCAGGAATATTAGTTGAAGCTAATGTTACAACGCCTTGTAACATGCTTACTATACTATCAAGGCCATTAGCAACCATATCTACACCAGGTATATCTAATACTGATGTTGCACTTGTTATTGTTTTAAGTGGCACAATAACAGCTGTACCAAGTGTAGATATTATTTTATTTAGAAGATCCTCTGCTGTATCCTATACAATCGGTGATTCTTCAGGCAATGACAATGAAAATGTCTCTTTCAACTTATCTCCCATTTTGCCAAGTTCGCCTTGTATATCAGAAACACTTGGAAGCATGCCTCCAAAGCCGGGCATTGATACACTTCCGTCTGGTGGCGTAGACGCGAGTTTAACAAGCTAGCCTATAGCAGTTTTTATCGTACTTAGAACATCGGTTATTGCTTTAGCAGCCTAACCTGCTATATCAGCTGCCATATCCTGAGCCTGCTACGCTGCGTTCTACGCCGTCTAAGCCGCGTCGACCTCAGCAAGAATGTTCGCCTGCTCGGTCGCTGCCGCGGCGGCGGCCTTCTGCTCGCCCATGAGAGACTAAGCGTCTGGCGTGTTCATGCTGTTGCCTGCGACCTTTGTGGGATCGCCGGCCTTGCTTGCCATAGCCTTCATCTGCGAAGTCACGTCTCCGCCGTTCTTGGCCTGCTCCATGATCGAGGCCGACGGGTCTGAGAAATTCCCTATTAGCGCCATAACGTTGTTCCTTTCGCACTGTCCTTAATTACTGGCCCGGTATCTCGCCGAGCGGATTCGCCACGGTCTTCTCGAAGTTGGCCGTGTAAAGCGTCATAGACTGACCGGCGTTCACGGTTATCCTGTCAGCCGTGATCGACGCCGAGCCCGCGGCTATGTCAAGCTGCTCTTTGCCGTTGATCTTAACTGAAGGCGCGTCAATCTTTATCGACTTCGTGCTGGATATTTCGATCGTGCCGTCGTCCTTCAAGAACAGCTTGGACGCGGCCTTCTCGTCGCCGTCTTTCCCATTAGAGACCTGGACGTCGACCGTGCCCGATTCGTAGATCATGATCTGGCAGTGTCCGCAGTTTATCTTGTGGACTACAGACGGATTCTCTCCAGCCTTCGGATCGAGCCCGTTAGCAACGTCCATGTACTGCGCGCCGCAGGACTGGCCCGAGTTGGAGACGGCCCAGTACACAGGAAGATTCTGGTCGCCGTTCATAAAGAACACCCAGACAGTCGCGCCTATGTTAGGGTAGGAAAACACGCCGTTGCCAGTATACCCGCCGCCCGCGAATATAGGCGAGGCCTGCTCAGCGTCTGGAAGCTTATCGGGCTAAGTCGCGTACTGGTTGTCGTATACGCCCGGCACGAAGACCTTGCACTTGCCGTTGAACAGATGCCTCAGCACAATGCCGCGGTACTGCCCCCAGAACTTGAGTCCGTTTATAGTGTCCTGTACCATGTCGTTACCCCATCCTGAAGTTGCGTCCGAGCGTCAAGTTGTCGCGGAACGTCGGCTGCTGCCCCGAGAAATCCAGCACATGGTGCACGGACGTGACGAACCAGTACCCCATAAGGCCTACCATCTTGGACTGAAGCTTCTTGTACTGGTCTATCGTCTCCGAATCGACAAGGCTCTGCTGCTCGTCTGTGTCGAACGTCATGTATATCGTGATGCCGGGGCGGCGCGAGGTCATGCCTACTACGTTTATGACGACCGTGTCGCACTTGGTGAAAAGCCCGAGGCCCTGCGAGTAGTTGTTCAAAGGATCATCCCAGTCGCTCAGCGTCCTGTAGTATGACAGCTGGTCCATCTCGGCCGGCTTCTGCGACACGGGCTGGGTCTGGTCGAACGGGATGAACTTCTTGCTTATGCTGTCGGCGTTGATTTGAGAATGGAGAAACTCGGTCCTCTTCCGCTGGTCGCAGTCGCTGAACGCGAACTGGCCGAGCTCGAAGTCGTAGCTGGCGTGGTTTATGCGCCGGATGAACTTGTACACGTCAGTCTTGTCCATGACGTTCGCGCTGGCGAAGTACGGCTTGCCCTGCATGATGAGCGAGTTCAGGCTCGAGAACATCGAGACCGTGACAAGCTCGCTGTTCTTGTCGCTGTCGCTCGTCTGCTTCTGGTACGTCTTGGGGTCTTTGACGCTCATCCAGTAGTATTCGCCGTCTATGTCGTTGTAGACGATGGGGCAGAACACGTTCTGGTCGAACTCCGCGTACTTCCTGTACGCTTTGCCGAGAAGATGCTTGTACGCGGTGAACATCGTGTCGCGCGGGGTCGTGACGTAGTAGAACTGGTCCTTGATGTTCACCGAGTCGGGCACGTTCAGCTTGAGCCCCTGCTGCTGGAAGATGGCCTTAAGTATGTCGGTCGCGGTCTCAGGCTCCGACTTGTCGTAGTTCGAGTAGTCTACGTTGGCGGCGAAGCTCCACCAGTTGACGGACACCATGTTGACGGCGTACTTCATATAGTTCCCGACCATGCCGAGCGGGTCGATGGACTGTACCAGGAACGGCTGCGAAAAATGACAGTCTTCGTCTATGTCCGTCTCGCCGTCTTCGACCTTGACTTTGTCGACCGTGAGATGGCAGTACACGTACGGCATGCCTATGAAGATGCTTACGTCGGCGTGTACGTCGATGTACTCTATCCTGGCGTGGATGAGCGGGTCCGACATGCTGTTCCAGTACTCGATCTTCTTGATCCCGTTGTAGTCGAGCGAGAACTTCGGCGTGCTCTTGTCTGACAGCGCGTCCGCGTACGCGACCTTCTCCGTCGGGGAGAACATCACGGCCATGTACCGGTACTTGTGCCCGCCGTAGCTGAACTGCAGGAAATCCACGTCAGTCCTCCATCGCCTTCTGGATGAGGTTCAGCTTCTCGCGCGGGATATATGCTATTACCTGCCCGGCGAAAGGCTTGACGAGCGCATCCCTGATTTTGTTGACCTTCAGCAGCAGCCATGCGTACCGCGTGTCGCCGTAAACGTTGTACGCGACGGTCGTCCACTGGTCTAGCTCCTTGCACTGGTAGTACGCTAGCGAGCTGTCGGGAATCGTGTCTATGTCGGGGAAGCACATGGTCTCGTTCAGGTTGTAGACGTAGTTGCCGCGTCTGTCGAGAAATACGGTGAACGCGTTCTCAAGGTCGGTCGACTTGACGTCTACCTCGTCTGCCCTTTCGCGCTTTATGTCCTGTATCGTCATGTTCGGCCTCGCTTTACCTCGTCAGGTTCGTGTTAGATGCAGGCTGGCTTGCAGCTGCTGGAGCAGCAGCTCCGCCTTGCGCGGCTTTACCCTATGTCTTCTTAGCCTCGTTCTCGGCCTCGATAATTTTCTTGGCTTCGCCAATTGTTTCATCGTACGTATTCTGTATACCTTTCGAAATAGCGTCTACCACGCTTTCGGAGATCGTGCCGTCCTTGATGGTGAGCTCTGTATTCTCCTCGATGCGGTCGCTCTCGAAGTACGTGAACAGGTACGTGTTGTAGTTGTTCGGTATGAGCGACTGAAACGAAATCTTAACCTTGTAGACGTCGGGCACACGAATAGCATCGTACTTGTCGCGCGTCACAGTATATTCGTCTTCCATCTTGCCGATATGCAGGTCGAGCTAGTCGAAGAATTCCTTCGGCGGCACGCGCGTTACGCCGGCGTGTTCTACCGATATGTCGGCCTTGCAGCAGAAAAACCTTATGCGGCCGGGAATCTGAATGTCGTATAGGCAGCTCCCCTGCTGGAACATGCCTCGCTGAAGCCACATGTTGTTCGGCACGAGCGTATTGATGAACAGGAAATTGTGTACAAGCGCCTGCAAGTTGTAGTTGAAGAGGTTAAGCTCGAACTCGACTGCCGGGTAGGGCTCGCCGTTTCCGTCGAGGCTGAACATAGGCCTGGTAGTTATGTTCACGTTGAAGTGCTTGGCTACGTCGCCCACCATGCCCGGCATCATGTTGGCAAGCGTGCTGTCGCGCCATCCCTGCGAACCGCGGCCTACCATATAGTTGTTACCGAAGTACGGAAATTCGTACGTGTTCAACACGGTATACCTCAGCGCGTACCTGTACATGATGTACGGGAAGTCGAATAGACCGAGAAACTCCGCTGACGGAACTCCGAAAGGCTAGTTGCCGAACTGCTTGTAGATGTTGTCTATCACGCTGCCTTCACCGAAAGACGTGCACTTGTCGAAGAACTTCTACGTAGCTTCTTCTATCCGATGGTCTTTGCCTCCTGACAGCAAATCAGCGGCGGCGTCGCCGAGTGCAGCGCCCATCCCGAAGATGGACGTCACGTTGTTTATCAGCTCGGCAATGTTTATGACCGGCTGAAACTCCACGACCTTGATGGACGGAATCGCGTTCACGAGCTTGACAAACGGATCGTCGGCGACCGAAGAATCTCCGCCGCCAGCCTTCCCGGCGTCGTTGACCGTCGACGCCTTCGACAAGCCTGCGCGCTGAATCGAGATATCAGACCTGTACGCCAGCGAGTCTGTCGCGTTGTCGTTGATGAACCAGAAGTACTGGTAGTACTCAGAGTCTTTGTCGGCCTGCTGCTTGACCTTGTACGAGAACCTGTTGCCTTTCTTCTCGGAGTAGCTTACTTCGACGTCCTAAGCAGGGCGTATCTCGAGGTCGTTCTCCTCGCACCACGGCGGGCACTCTATTTTTTCATTTTTCGACTTGAGAACGCGAACCTGCACGTCGCCCATTACCTCGGTCTCTTCGCTCGTCTCTTCGTTGAAATCGTAACCGACGACGCCTTGCTGCGTCTCGGATTCCCATTCCCATTTGGTTATCTCGCGGTCGTGATGCTTCTTGTCGTGCTTGTACGCGAAACGCCATGCCTCTTCGGTCATCTATTCCGTAGACTCAGTCGTCTGCTCGTCGCCGAAAGACGCATTCTCAGGCGTCGTATCTACGACAATCTGGCTGCCCGTGTACAGGTCCGGGCTAAGCTCGCCCGAGTATTTGTCGACCAACGGAACGTACCCGGAGTATATCTGCTCGGCGAACTTGGAAGTATGCTTGAACTCGAATATCGGCTTGAGGTCGCCCTTGCCTGCCGTTATGTCGGGATGGTCTTTCTTGAAGTCGTCTATCTCTTTGATCTGGTCTTCGATTTTCTCCTTGCGCTCTTCCGCGTCTTCGACCATGTCTTCAGCCTTGTCGTCGGCGTCGTCGCGCTGGTCCTGGTACTTTTCCTTGATGTCTTCCTCTTCGTCGGCGCGGTCTTCTTCGATCTCGGCTTTCTTCTCTTCCGCCTTCTTGACCTTTTCCTTCTCTTCCTCTTCTTTGTAAACGGAACCGACTGTGGACTTCTTCGCGTTGGAGTCGTCTATTATCTTGTCCTGTGCCGCGATCTAGTCGTCGTACTTCTTGTTCATCGCGTCGAGATCGGCCTGCTCGTCCTTGTCGATCTTGGCGAGTATTCCCTTCTTGTACTCGTCCTTGGTCTTTACAGTAGTGTCTTTGCTCTCAAGGTTCTTCTTCGCGGCGTCGATGCAATTGTAAACCGATTCGTGATACGGCTTGATGATGCCGTCAAGCCATTCTTTCAACTTCTTGTCGTCACAGCCTTTGCAGTCCTCCATCCACTTGCGCCATCCGCCGTAAGTGTCAGACTCGCGAATAGGGTCGAGGTGCACTGTCTCTGTATGAGGCGGCGTAGGGATAAACACGCGGTACTTCTGCTTGTGGAAGTTCTCTGTCGCAAACCCTTCAATGGTCTTTTTGAAATCTGCTATCAGTCCCATAAGTCACCTCGTTAAAACGTTTCTGTTGCGGATGTTTTAGGTGGAGTTAGCACAGTTGGATTTCCGCTATTGGTATCAGTCACGACAACGGTCTTCTACGCGTTCTTGCTTATCTCTGTCGCTTGTTCTATGCCTTTCCTATATCCAGCGTCTTCCGCTGCCTTGACCTTGGAATCTACCTCTGACTGCGGTACCATCTTCGGCTTATCTGCCGGCTGGTTGGCTTTTTTATATTCTTCAATCTGTCTTTGGAACAGTTCAGGATCGAGCTATCCATTCATGATAGCATTCAGCTGTTTGAACAGTTCATCGTTCCTATCTATGTCACCGCGCAATATATATGCGTTCGGGCTAAGCTGATGCGTAGCGAACATATACCGTAGCACCTGTTCAAGCTAAGCTTCTGCTTCGGCAGTCATGGTATTAGGTATAAGGCCTTTTTTCCTAAGCGCTTTCATGGCAGTCTATGCGCGATTCTACATAACGCCCGACATAGCATTAGCGCCGAATTCAAAAGACTGGCCCCATGCGCTTATACCTTTGCGGCCATAAAATCCTGTATCGCCAGAACGAATTTTTTTAAGCCATTCTTCAACATGTGCTGGTGATACAAGTCCGAACTTCCAATCTGCTAGAAGTTCAAGTTCAGCTTGCTCCAATCTAGAACGTTTCCACCAGCCTTTAGCATCAAGCTCATTGAACCGCTTTAGAAGTTGTTCTTCCTACTTGGCATCGAATGTAAGCCCGATCGCCTTTCTCGCGTTTTTCATCAAACTAAATGGCGCGGACGTTTTCTATGAAAGCGCTTCCTGCGCTAATTTGCTTCTGTTTGAAAGAATTGTTGTTCCGGCTTGCATCTGCTGGCCGGTTTTCAAATTGGCGTCAAATCCGGGCTTAACAGAATCATACCATCCTTTGAAACTCCATGCCAAGCCTGCCGCGATTGCCGCGCTTGACGCCACAGCAAGTGCAGTTTCTATCGCAGCGCCTGCTGCAACTTGGTGAATGAGCTACCAGCAAAACGTTATACCCTTTTCGCCATACGTCGCCATCTTGATCAAAAACGAACGTCCGGCCGGATTAGCCCAAATTTTTGCAAGTGCCATCCATGTAGCAGTGCCAATTGCAATGTTTGTGCCAAGATTTTTACGAGCCCATTTAGTCAACTCGCTCTCATTTTCTGATTCTGGGCCTAATGCCGCATTGACAGCCATGTCTGTTCCGACCTTAGCTGCTGTAGCCACTAATGCGATGGTACCAAGTTTACCAAGTATTCCTCCGCCTATTCCACCTTTGGCAAGAGCGATTGCAGATGCTACATGATATCCAGCATAAAGACCAAGCAATGTACCAACGGTAGTTTTAGACGGTAGTAAATTGCCTATAGCTTCGCCAAACAAATCACTGAATTTGCTAATAGCTTTCTATGCTGGCTCTGCCACGGGTATTTCTATAGCCATTATCTTTTCAGCTATATCACCAGCTACAGATTTAAGTTTATCGCTAAGCCAGTCTCCAAAACCCTTGTTTGACTTCTGGTAGTCTTCCCATTGGCCAGTAAAGAACTTGGCCAATGCGTTTCCTGTCGTATTCAGCCAGTTGCGGATGTCAGTCAACGGCGAGGTCATGTCAACCATGCCTTTGCCGTATTCGTCAATAGCTTTTTTACGTTCGACCGGATCCTTAAATGCTTCTATTAGGCTGTTTCTAAAATCCTGTTTTGTCTTAAGCTAACTTTCCTCAGTTCCATCATCGCTAAGATGTGCTAGTTTGTTATCTGCCTCAAAATTGTCAACTAGCTGATTGATAATATGCTCGTCGTCGAAGAACCAGCCTTTGATGGTGTTCGTGATCTTGTCTATCCACTGCATGAACGGACCGTTCTTCCCGAGCACGCCTTTGCCATTCGGGCCTGCGCTGTCGCTGAAGAGGTCGATAACCCAATTAATCCCGTCCTTGACGAACTTGCCGAATTCAGTGTCGGGCTCCCATTCGTTCCACCAGCGCTTGATTGTGGGTTTGATGATTCCAGTCCACTGTTCGCTGATCCACTTGCCTATGTTACGGCCAAGATCTTTAAGGAACTCTATAGCCGGTTGAACCAATTCCAATATGCCGCCTGACAGGTTTGATATCCACTTCTTGAACCCATGCTTCTTGATCTGCTTGATGATGAAGCCGTAGACGAAGCCGGCTATGAAGGCGATCTTGTAGATCTTGCCGGGCGACTTGATGGACTCCTTGGTCCAGTTCCAAATGCTCTTGACTCCGCCCCAGATGCCCTTGAGCATGGAGAACGCGGTCTTGAAGCCCCAGGTTATGGCCTTGGGCACGAACGAGAATATGCCGGCGACGACCTTGAATACGCCCTTGGCTATCCCCGTCGCGAGCTTGAATATGCCGCCGAGCACGGCGAACACGCCTTTGAGCGCGAAGCTGACTACGCCGAGTATTATGCCGCCTATGGTGGACAGCACGCCGAAGATGAACTTGATTGGCGCAAGTATCAGGCCTACGGCGCCAACTAGAAACTTAAGCGCGCCTTGGAGAGGCTTGAAAAGCCAGGCCAGGGCTTTGCCGGCGAAGCTGAAGATC
>Ga0265298_10000415_pt1 | contig 63793 bp, 46 predicted proteins | sample AusTroGonzalo_MG_3_FD_193486 | JGI IMG/M metagenome (GOLD analysis project Ga0265298, IMG submission 193486) | Bovine rumen microbial communities from tropical cattle in Woodstock, Queensland, Australia - Gonzalo_01 | ecosystem: Host-associated > Mammals > Digestive system > Stomach > Rumen ... | reverse complement strand
GCCTTGGATGCCAAAGCCGACGAACGTGAAAGACGTGCATTGACCTCGATAACACGGTAGTCTTCCGACTGAGGGTCAAGGGCATATTGCACATTGCACTCACCCACGATGCCGAGATGACGGATAATTTTGATGGCCAACGCACGCAACTTGTGATATTCGCTGTTGGTCAGCGTTTGCGAGGGAGCCACCACAATCGACTCACCCGTATGAATGCCCAATGGATCGAGATTCTCCATGTTGCACACAGTGATGCAGTTGTCGTAGCGATCACGAACTACCTCATACTCAATTTCTTTCCAGCCTTTCAGTGACTTCTCCACCAATACCTGGGGAGAGAACGAGAAAGCTTCTTCGGCTTGCACCAACAGTTCCTGTTCGTTATCGCAGAAACCGGAACCCAATCCGCCGAGGGCATAGGCAGCACGGAGGATAACAGGGAAACCTAAGTCACTGGCTGCTTGCTGTACTTCTTCAATGGTGCTGCAAGCCTCGCTCTTGATGGTCTTGACACCTATCTCATCAAGGCGCTTCACAAACAAGTCACGATCTTCTGTATCAATGATAGCCTGCACAGGGGTACCCAGTACCTCTACACCGTATTTCTCCAAGATTCCTTTTTCATAGAGCTCCACACCACAGTTCAAGGCCGTTTGACCACCAAACGACAATAAGATGCCATCAGGACGTTCTTTCTCTATGACACGCTCCACGAAGTCAGTACGTACTGGCTGGAAATAAACTGTGTCGGCCACCCCTTCCGAGGTTTGCACTGTAGCGATATTAGGATTGATAAGCACCGAATGGATGCCTTCTTCCTTCAGAGCTTTCAGAGCCTGTGCACCACTGTAGTCGAATTCACCTGCCTGACCAATTTTCAAGGCACCGCTACCCAACAGCAAAACCTTATTTATCTTTTTATTCATCATAGCATCCTAACATCTTTGCAAATTCATCAAACAAAAACTCTGTATCTACAGGACCAGAGCAGGCTTCGGGGTGGAACTGAGCCGACATCCACGGCTTCGACTGATGACGGATGCCCTCGTTGGACCCATCGTTCATGTTGACGAACAATGGTTCCCAGTCGGAGGGCAATGTCTGTGCATCCACCGCATATCCATGATTCTGTGAGGTGATGAAACACTTGGTGGTACCCACCCACTGAACGGGCTGATTGTGCGAACGATGACCATATTTTAATTTGTAGGTCTTTGCTCCTGCGGCTCTGGCCAGTAACTGGTTTCCTAAACAGATGCCCATGCAGGGTCTCACGTTCTCACTCTGCAAGAAGGCACGGATATGATTCACCGTTTGGCTACAACGCTCTGGATCACCTGGACCGTTGGCTAAGAACAAACCATCGAACTCCAGTGTGTTGAAGTCGTAATCCCAAGGCACTCGAATCACCTCAATACCGCGGCGAAGCAAACATCGGATAATGTTGGCTTTCACACCACAATCGACCAAGACTACTTTTTTTAATTTAGAAGCATTTCCTGCTATCATATCAGGATGGTAGGTGATGACCTCTTTGCAGCTTACTTGCTCTACCCAATTGATGCTTCCATAATCCTCTATCAGGTCGTTTTCTCCAGAAAGCTGGCATCCGTTGATAACGATTCTTCCTCTCATCACGCCTTGTTCACGAAGCAGCATGGTCAGTCGTCGGGTATCAATGCCCGTTATGGCTGGTATCCCCTCACGCTTCAGCCAAGTTGCCAGTGATTCTTTGGCATTCCAATGCGAATAGGTTTCACTATAATCGGCTACAATCAGTGCCTTGACATGTATTTTCTCACTTTCCATGAAGAGAGGCAACTGGTTGCTGCCCATACCTGTGTCAGGAACGCCATAGTTGCCAATCAGCGGATAGGTTGTTACCAGAATCTGTCCGGCATAGCTGGGGTCTGTCAAGCTCTCGGGATAGCCTGTCATAGCTGTGTTGAACACTACCTCGCCACTTACATTCTTCTCGGCTCCAAACGACCATCCGAAAAACTCAGTCCCGTCGTCGAGTATTATCTTTGCTTGTCTTTTCATAACTGTAACCTTAATACCTGCTCAACATAATTAACAAACGCTTGGTTCACCATGCGGATGCCGCCAGGCGTAGGGTAATGACCTGTGAAATACCAGTCGCCAGGATGATGGGGACAAGCCTCATGCAAGCCCTCGATGCTCTGATAAACCAATTCGACAGGTGTCTTCATGTTATCAGGACGAAGCATTTCAACGATCTTGTCGCTTATCTCTTCTACCGTGAAAGGCTCATAGATGGCACGGACGTAGTTTTCTTTGCACAACAAAGAATGCCCATGGGACATGCCCTGAGCGTTGTATTGGTCGATGTCTTGTTTGCATTTCCTGTAAACCTCAGCAATGAGTTGCTGCATTCCTCTTTCCTTAATCAAGGCGATGGCAGCGCGAAAGGCACAAAGCTCTTCGAGACGGGACATATCGATGCCGTAATAATCAGGGTAACGTATCTGTGGAGAACTTGACACCATCACAATTTTCTTGGGGTGCAGGCGGTCAAGGATCTTGAAGATGCTTTCCTTTAGGGTAGTTCCTCGTACGATACTGTCGTCAATGATGACCAGGTTATCCTCATAGGGTTTGACAGAACCGTAGGAAACATCATACACATGGGCAGCGAGATCATTACGTTCTGCACCGTCGCTGATAAAAGTGCGAAGTTTGATGTCCTTCCATACCACTTTCTCTATCCTCACATCGTGGTTAAGGCGTCGCAAGCCGTCGGTCATGCCAAGAAAAGCCACTTCTGCAGTGTTAGGAATATAGGAGAATACCGAATGTGTCACATCGCCCTCGATGGCTTGGATGATGGCAGGGGTGAGTTGCTCACCTAAGCGCTTGCGTTCTTGGTAGATGTAGCAATCAGAACCACGACTAAAATAGATACGCTCGAACGAGCATGCCGAGAATTGTTGAGCAGGAAGAATCTGCGCAAGACAACATTCACCACTCTTGCGAACGATAAGTGACTGTCCAGGCTGTAACTCCTGTATATCTGAAGCCTGAAGATCAAAGGTAGTCTGAATGACTGGTCGCTCACTGGCCAGTACCACCACCTCGTCGTTCTGGTAATAAAAAGCAGGCCGTATGCCCCAAGGGTCACGCACGGCAAACATTTCGCCGGAGCCCGTCAGTCCGCACATCACATATCCCCCGTCAAAATGCGGCATAGTGGTCTTCAGTACATTAGCCACCTCTACATGATTGTCGATATATTGAGTGATGTCGGTGCCTTCCAAACCTTGTGCCTTTGCTTCTGTAAAGAGCCTTTCCACCTCACGATCCAGGCGATGTCCCATCAGTTCCAGGGTGATGTAGGAGTCGCCATAGACACGAGGCGACTGTCCTTGTGCCGTCAGAAAAGAAAAAACCTCATCGATGTTGGTCATATTGAAGTTGCCACACAGACAGAGATTTTTGGCTCGCCAGTTGTTCCTGCGCAAGAATGGATGAACATATTGCAAGCCACTCTTGCCTGTGGTCGAATAACGCAAATGCCCCATCAATAATTGAGAATTGAAAATTGATAATTGAGAATTATCAGTTAGTGCAGCACCATTGTCAATAGTCAATTGTCCATTATCAATTCTCCTAAACACCTCTGTGATGGCATCCTTACCCTCTGCTCGCTCACGAAACATATATTCCTCACCTGCAGGCGCATCGAGATTAACGCATGCCACACCGGCACCTTCCTGACCTCGGTTGTGCTGCTTCTCCATCAGCAGGTAAAGCTTGTTCAGTCCATAACGCCAGGTACCATATTTTTGCTCATAAAAGCTCAATGGCTTCAACAGGCGAATCAACGCCACACCACATTCATGCTTCAGTTGTTCCATTGATGCAGGCTTTAATGAATGACATAAACAATGGGTGCGGATGCAGCACTGTTGACGAATATTCAGGATGGAACTGTGTGCCGATATACCATTTCAGTGCAGGTATCTCGACAATCTCCACCAGATTGGTGGCAGGATTGATGCCCACGCACTGCATGCCATTTGATTCGTATTCCTCCTGATAGCGGTTGTTGAACTCAAAACGATGGCGATGGCGTTCTTTAATCATGCATTGACCATTATAAGCTTGCGACACCTTGCTGCCCTTCACCAGTTCGCACTCGTAGGCACCTAGTCGCATCGTACCACCCTTTTGGGTAATGCTTTTCTGCTCCTCCATCATGTCGATGACATTGTGCGGGGTATGTATGTCCATCTCACTGCTATTAGCATCTTTATAGCCCAGTACATTTCTGGCAAACTCAATGACCATCATTTGCATACCCAGACAGATGCCGAAAGTAGGTATGTTATGGGTGCGTGTATATGCAGCAGCGATGATCTTGCCCTCAATGCCTCGAGAGCCAAAGCCTGGACAAATGACGACACCAGCCATCCCCTGGAGCTGATCGCTGATATTCTCGTTGGTGATGCCCTCGCTATTTACGAAAATGGCCTTTACCTTGCGGTCATTGTATGTTCCCGCATGGGCAAGGCTCTCGATGATGCTCTTGTAGGCGTCTTGTAAATCATATTTTCCTACCAAAGCTATCTTTATCTCTTTTGTGGCTTTCTTTCTTCGCTCCAGGAAATCTTGCCAAGGTCCCAATGCAGGCAACTTTGCTGGTTTTACTCCTAACTTTTCCAATATAACCGTATCGAGACCCTGTCGTAGCATGTTAACAGGTACCTCGTAAATGGAGGGTAAGTCCTGACTTTGAATCACTGACGACACATCTACGTTGCAGAAATGTGCTACCTTCTCTCTAATTTGGTCGCTTAGGTCATGCTCTGTACGAAGCACAAGTACCTCTGGCTGGATGCCCAGTCCTTGCAACTGCTTCACACTTGTCTGTGTGGGTTTTGTCTTCAGCTCACCTGCAGCAGCTAGGTAAGGGACATAAGTCAAGTGCACATTTATGGCTCGCTGAGGTTCCAATTCCCACCTGAGCTGGCGGATGGCTTCCAGGAACGGTTGACTTTCAATATCGCCAATAGTACCGCCAATTTCTGTAATTACAAAGTCGAGCGGTTGTTTGGTGGCGTTCAAAAGGATGCGTCGCTTAATCTCATCGGTGATATGCGGTACTACCTGAATGGTCTTACCCAAATAATCACCCCTACGTTCTCGTTCGATGACGCTCAGATAGATACGACCTGTAGTAACACTGTTGTCGCGTGTGGTCTCAATACCCGTGAAGCGCTCGTAGTGACCTAAGTCCAAGTCGGTTTCCATACCATCGGCTGTTACGTAACACTCTCCATGTTCGTAAGGATTCAGGGTGCCTGGGTCGATGTTGATGTAGGGATCGAACTTCTGAATGGTAATGTTGTACCCACGTGCTTGTAGAAGCTTTCCTAACGAAGCAGAGATAATGCCCTTGCCTAATGAAGAAGCTACGCCTCCGGTTATAAAAATATATTTTGATTCCATTCTGCCCTATATTGTTTGAAAGTTTGCTATCATTGTCTTTACCTTTACCTATTATAAAACTTTATACCGTCACCTTAACTCGAGGCAAAGTTATCTGGTATTATTAGTATCACCATGCTAATGCTTTCGTTTTGATTGTTAAATTTCAGGGTAAATGATAAATTGTAAGAAATATAAGGAGTGGAGGTGTTATAATATCAGTCAATCCGATTCTTTTAGTTATAAATCGTAAGAATGGAAGGATTTTAAGAATCAAAAAAGTAATCAAATTATTTAAGTTAATATCCTTTTGATATAACTTTGCATCGAAATTCAAACATAAAGAAAGGTAATATTTCGGATAATATGACAAAATGTAATAATCAAAAACAAGAAAAAGGACTCTACCAATCATCTTATGAACACGATGCCTGTGGTGTGGGTATGGTAGTGAATATTCACGGTGGAAAGAGCCATGAACTGGTTGACAATGCATTAAAGGTGTTGGAAAACATGGAACACCGTGGAGCCGAGACACGCGATAAGACAGGTGACGGTGCAGGTATAATGGTGCAGATCCCTCATGAATTCATCCTCTTGCAGGGTATTCCTGTTCCTGAGAAAGGACGTTATGGTACCGGACTGGTATTCTTGCCTAAGGACGAACAAGCACAAGAGGAAATTCTGAGTGTGATGATAGAAGAGATTGAGCGTGAAGGTCTGCAGCTGATGCATGTCAGGGTGGTGCCTACATGCCCAGAGGTATTGGGCAAGGCGGCCAGAGACGTAGAGCCGGAAATCAGACAGATATTTGTGACAGGTGCGACGGAAGAACAAGCTGAAACGCTTGACCGCATCTTATATAAAATAAGGAAAAGGATAGAAAACCGCATCAAGAACAGCGATTTCTATGTTTGTTCACTATCGAGCACGAATATTATTTATAAGGGCATGCTCACCAGCGGACAATTGCGACGTTATTTCCCTGACCTGTCAAATCCCTATTTTACAAGCGGATTGGCGCTGGTGCATTCACGTTTTAGCACAAATACATTCCCTACATGGTCGTTGGCCCAGCCCTTCCGCTTGTTAGCACATAACGGAGAGATTAATACCATTCGTGGCAACAGGGGTTGGATGAAAGCCCGTGAGAGCGTGTTGAGCAGCGAAGCGTTAGGTGACATTAAGGACCTTCGACCCATCGTACAAGAGGGTATGAGTGATTCTGCCTCGTTGGACAATGTGTTTGAGTTTCTAATGATGAGTGGCTTGTCACTGCCACAGGCAATGGCAATATTGATACCTGAGAGTTTCAACGACAAGAATCCCATCAGTGAAGACCTGAAAGCTTTCTACGAGTATCATTCAATTCTAATGGAACCATGGGACGGTCCTGCTGCCTTGCTCTTCTCGGATGGCCGTTATGCCGGTGGAATGCTCGATAGAAACGGTCTGCGTCCAAGTCGCTACACCATTACGAAACAAGGTATGATGGTGGTAGCATCTGAAGTGGGTGTGATGGACTTCGAGCCTGGTGATGTGGTTAGTAAAGGACGTCTGCAACCAGGAAAGATATTGCTTATAGATACGCAGGAGGGAAAGATTTACTTCGACGGTGAAATCAAAGAGCAACTGGCTAAAGCACATCCCTATCAGAAATGGTTAAACGAGAACCGCGTGCAACTGGAGAAGCTGAAAAGTGGTCGCCATGTGGATAATAGCGTGAGTAACCTTGAAAGCAAACTGGTAAATTTCGGTTTCGGCCAAGAAGATATCGACCGTACCATTGTGCCAATGGCTACAGCTGCCCAGGAACCTGTATCAGCGATGGGCAATGATACACCACTGGCTATCATTAGTGATCGTCCACAATTGTTCTTTAATTATTTCCGTCAGCAGTTTGCTCAAGTGACAAACCCTGCCATCGACCCCATTCGCGAGGAATTGGTAATGAGTTTGACCGAATATATTGGTGCCGTGGGAACCAACATCCTGACGCCTGATGCCAGCAACTGCAAGATGGTGCGCTTGCCACAACCTGTACTCACAAACACTCAACTTGATATATTATGCAACATCCGCTATAAAGGCTTCAAGACAAAGAAATTGGCAACACTCTTTGATGTAGAAAAAGGAGAGAGCGGACTGAGGCAAGCCCTTGACGAACTGTGTAAAGAGGCTGAGGCAAGCGTGGATGAAGGAGTAAACTACATCATCCTTTCTGACCGCAACATCGATGAGAGTCATGCTGCGATACCTTCATTGTTGGCTGTATCTGCTGTTCATCATTATCTGATTAACGTGGGCAAACGAGTACAGACCGCTCTGATAGTAGAGAGTGGTGAGATACGTGAAACCATGCATGCGGCATTGCTGCTGGGCTATGGTGCATCAGCGTTGTGCCCATATATGACATTTGCCATCCTTGATGACTTGGTGAAGAAAGGGAAAATTCAAGAAGAATATACTACAGCTGAGAAGAACTACATCAAGGCAGTTGACAAAGGTCTGAAAAAGATCATGTCAAAAATGGGTATCTCTACCATCCGTTCTTATCGTGGTGCTAAGATATTCGAGAGCATCGGATTGAGCGAAGATCTATTGAGGAGATACTTTGGTACGGAGGTAAGTACTATCGGCGGTATAGGACTAAAGGAGATTGCCCGTGATGCGATACGTATGCATGAAGCGGCCAAAAAACAATCTTTCTTACAAAACCAAGGCCAGTTCTCTTGGCGTAAAGATGGCATTCTGCATGCCTGGAACCCAGAGACGATAGCTAATTTGCAGTTGGCTACTAGACTGGGTAGTTATAAAAAGTTCAAAGAATGGGCTGCCCTCGTAGATGAGAAAGAGAGCCCTATTTTCCTTCGCGACTTGTTCAGCTGGAAAAAAGCTGCTAAACCTATACCTATCGACGAAGTAGAGCCAGTAGAGAGTATTGTGAAGCATTTTGTGACGGGAGCCATGAGTTTTGGTGCACTGAGCATTGAAGCTCATGAGGCATTGGCTATCGCCATGAATAAGTTGGGTACTCGAAGCAATACTGGTGAAGGAGGCGAGGATAATGCCCGTTACCACACAGAAGTGGATGGCATCTCGTTGTCAAGCAAGACGAAGCAGATTGCCAGTGGACGCTTTGGTGTAACAGCCGAATATTTGGTGAATGCCGAGGAAATACAGATTAAAGTTGCTCAAGGTGCAAAACCAGGAGAAGGCGGTCAGTTGCCAGGTTTCAAGGTAAACGAGATTATTGCCAAAACACGTAACGCTATCCCTGGCATCTCTCTCATCTCTCCTCCTCCTCATCATGATATCTACAGTATAGAGGATTTGGCTCAACTGATATTTGATTTGAAGAATATCAACCCCACTGCGGCCGTGAGTGTGAAACTTGTAGCTGAAAGTGGTGTGGGAACAATTGCTGCAGGTGTGGCCAAAGCCAAGGCCGACCTAATTGTTATCAGTGGTGCTGAAGGTGGTACAGGCGCTTCTCCTGCCAGTTCCATCCGTTTTGCAGGTATATCGCCAGAAATAGGACTTGCCGAGACACAGCAGACATTGGTGAAGAACGGTCTGCGTAACCATGTACGCTTGCAGACCGACGGACAGTTGAAGACAGCCAAGGACGTTATCATCATGGCGATGTTGGGCGCCGACGAATTCTCGTTTGGTACATTGCCGCTTATCGTTTTGGGTTGTGTAATGATGAGAAAGTGTAACACCAATACCTGTCCGATGGGTGTGGCTACCCAGAACCCCGAACTGCGCAAGCATTTCCAGGGGCATGCTGACTATGTGGTGAATTTCTTTACATTCCTGGCTGAACAGGTGCGCGAATACCTCAGTGAAATGGGTGTTCGTAGTTTGAAAGAAATAATAGGTCACACTGACCTCATAAAGGTTGATACCTCCCATGCAACCGACAAACAAAAGACCATTGACTTTGCCCGTCTGCTATACAAGCCTGAGACAGACAAAGCATTGTATTGGAATCGTGGAGCCTACACAATGGTTAGCGGTGTAAAAGACGAGGAGATTATCCGTGCGGCGCAAAAGGCAATCGACCAACAGGAGGAGGTTACGCTTGACTATGCCATTCGTAATACCGATCGTGCCACTACAACCATGCTATCAGGCATCATTGCGAAGAAGTATGGTGAGAAAGGATTACCAGAAGACACCATCAATATAAAGTTCAAAGGCTCAGCAGGTCAGTCGTTTGGCGCTTTTGCCGTTCATGGTCTTAACCTGAAACTTGAAGGTGAATGCAACGACTATTTTGGCAAGGGTCTCTCTGGAGGACGCATCAGTATCCTTCCCCCAGCTCGAAGCAGCAATGTCTTTCGTGCCGAAGATAATATAATCGCTGGTAACACAGGCCTTTATGGCGCTACTTCTGGCGAAATCTATATAAATGGTAAGGTAGGTGAACGATTTGCTGTACGCAATTCCGGTGCCATAGCCGTCATCGAGGGTGCTGGCGACCATTGTTGTGAGTACATGACCGGTGGTCGTGTAGTGGTACTCGGTGATACGGGTCGCAACTTCGCTGCTGGTATGAGTGGTGGTGTGGCATACGTTTGGGATCACAAGCATAACTTCGACTATTTTTGTAATATGGATATGGTGGAAATCAACTTGGTAGAGGACAGTGTATCTCGTAAGGAGTTGCTTGAATTGATTCGTCAACACTATCTTCATACAGGTTCAGCACTGGCAGGTCGTATGCTTGACAACTGGAATCACTATTGTGAGGAGTTTATTCAGGTTGTACCTATAGAATATAAGCGTGTACTACAGGAAGAGCAGATGCAGAAACTGAGAAGCAAGATTTCTGACATCCAGCGCGATTATTAATTTTCATTTTCTTATTTCATCATGGGAAATCCAAAAGCATTTTTAGAGATACATCGCCAAGAGGCGGGCTATCGTCCAGTTCACGATAGAATCCACGATTTCGGAGAGGTGGAGCAGACACTTAACACACGCGAACGTAAACTGCAGGCTTCACGCTGCATGGATTGTGGTGTTCCTTTCTGCCATTGGGCATGTCCATTAGGCAATAAAGCGCCTGAATGGAACGATGCTCTGTACAAAGGCGATTGGGAACTGGCCTATCGATTGCTCTCCAGCACTAATCCCTTTCCCGAATTCACGGGGCGTATATGCCCTGCCCTCTGCGAGAAGGCTTGTGTGTTAAACCGTTATAACCATGAACCGACAACCAACCGTGAAGATGAAGCCGCCATTACTGAGATGGCTTTCCAAGAGGGTTTTATTCTACCACGAAAGGACATCATACGTAATGGCAAACATGTAGCAGTTATTGGTGCAGGTCCTGCAGGGCTAGCCGCAGCTTATGATCTGAACCTAATGGGTTACACAGTTACTGTTTTCGAAAAAAACGAGGCAGCTGGTGGTTTGTTGCGTTATGGTATCCCTAATTTCAAGCTCAACAAAGCATTGATTGACCGTCGAATCAGATTGTTGGAAGCTGAAGGTATAGAGTTCCGTTATGGTGAATTCATCGAATCTATCGAATTATTATCGAAAGAATATGCAGCTGTAGTTATTGCTACAGGTACACCAACGGCACGCGACCTCAATATTCCAGGCCGTGAATTAAGGGGGGTACACCTTGCTCTTGAACTACTTTCACAACAGAACCGTGTACTTGCTGGTATGGAGTTCTCGAAAGCTGAACGCATTACCTCCAAAGATAAGGATGTGTTGGTTATTGGAGGTGGTGACACAGGTAGCGACTGCATTGGCACGGCTCATCGCCAAGGCTGTAAAAGTGTAACCCAAATAGAAATTATGCCACGTCCTGTTGAAGGACCTGATGACCCTCAAAATCCTTGGCCGAATTGGCCTCGTACTCTCAAAACTACCTCATCACACGAAGAGGGATGTACTCGACGATGGAACATCAACACGCTTGAGTTTTTGGGTAAAGATGGTAAACTGACTGGTGTAAAGGTGCAGGAAATAGACTGGCAACCTAACCCTGCGGGTGGTCGCCCTATTATGGTGGAGAAAGGCAAGCCTGAAGTCATTAAAGCGGAGCTAGTGCTCCTGGCCATGGGTTTCCTTAAACCTGAACATCCACATTATGCAGAGAATATTTTCGTATGTGGAGATGCTGCTAATGGGGCTTCACTCGTTGTTCGTGCCTTGGCTAGTGGACGTCAGACTGCTATCATAGCAGACAATTACGTCAGGTCTACTATCAATTAGTAACAGTCGGTGCAATAAAAGTACATGAAAAACAATAATTCGAAAGGATTATTGGTGGTATAATGATAGTTTGATAGTTGACTTTCTTTTTTTAGAACAAAAAGTAGTTAATACTTTTGTTGGTTATTACATTTTGCCATATCTTTGCATTCGGATACTTACAAAAGTACAAATACAAGCAAAAATGAGTAGCAAAAGGTCACATATTATCGGATTTACAAAGATGCATGGTTGTGGAAACGACTATATCTATGTCAACACGATGCAATATGAGGTGGCTTATCCTGCCGAAGCAGCCATTAAGTGGAGCAACCGCAACAAGGGTATAGGCTCAGACGGCTTGGTGCTGATAGGGAAACCATCTACCTCCGATGCTGACTTTTCAATGCGCATTTTCAATGCTGATGGTTCCGAGGCCATGATGTGTGGCAATGCATCTAGGTGCATCGGCAAGTATTTGTATGAACGTGGCTTGACAAAAAAGACGGAGATCCGACTGCAAACTCTCTCTGGTATAAAACCCTTGTGGTTACATTTGGATGGTGATACTGTAGAAAGCATTACCGTAGATATGCTGGCACCCAAGCTGGAAGATGCATCACAGTTCATAGCAAACAACGGCCTGTCATTGGGTACGTTCGTCTCTATGGGTAACCCTCATTACGTCATCTTCACTGACAACATAGATCAAGTAGGTGAGTTAGGGCCTGTATTAGAGCATCATTCTGCTTTCCCACAACGCTGTAACATAGAGCTGGCTCATGTTCAAGCTGACGGCGCTATACGAACTCGTGTTTGGGAACGTGGCAGTGGCATCACCAAAGCATGTGGTACAGGAGCTTGCGCTACCGCAGTAGCTGCGGTTGTCAATGGGAAAGCCAGTCGAACATCAAACATCGTGATGGATGGTGGAACACTTTCCATCGAATGGCGTGAAACGGATCAGCACGTCTATATGACTGGTCCTGCTTCCTTTGTTTTCGAAGGAGAGATTGAACTAACAAACTAATTAACCCATGAACAGATTATGGCTTTAGTAAACGAACATTTTCTTAAACTGTCAAACAACTACCTGTTTGCTGATGTCGCCAAGAAGGTGAACGCTTTCAAAGTGATGCACCCCAAAGCAGATGTAATCTCGCTCGGCATTGGCGATGTAACACAACCTCTTTGTCCTGTTGTCATCGATGCTATGCACAAAGCGACAGATGAAATGGGTACAGCCGAAGGGTTCAGGGGATATGGCCCTGAGCAGGGTTATCCGTTCTTACGTGAGGCTATCTTGAAGAACGATTTCCTGTCTCGTGGCATTCACCTTGATATAGATGAAATCTTCGTAAACGACGGAGCTAAGTCGGATACAGGTAATATTCAGGAACTTATCCGATGGGACAACTCCATTGGTGTAACCGACCCTATTTATCCTGTCTATATTGATTCGAATGTGATGATAGGTCGTGCAGGAACAGAGGAAAATGGCAAATGGTCAAACGTGGTCTACATGCCTTGCACAGCAGAAAACGGCTTCGTACCGAAAATTCCAAATCGTCGTGTAGATGTCATCTATCTCTGCTATCCCAACAATCCCACAGGTATGGTAATTACCAAGTCAGAGTTGCGGAAGTGGGTTAACTACGCACTGAAAAACGATGCACTTATTTTGTACGATGCCGCCTATCAGGCTTACATTCAAGATGAAGACATTCCTCATTCTATTTATGAGATTCGTGGCGCACGTCATTGTGCCATCGAGTTCCACTCATATTCAAAAACAGCAGGTTTTACGGGTGTACGTTGTGGATATACCGTTGTACCTAAAGAACTGACAGCTTCCACGCTTACAGGAGAACGTATCCCTCTGAATCCCCTTTGGTATCGTCGTCAGTGTACCAAGTTCAATGGCACCAGCTATATTAGTCAGCGTGCTGCTGAGGCCATCTATACCCCTGATGGAAAAGAACAAGTGAAAGCCACTATCGATTATTATATGCAGAATGCTAAAATGATGTTGGCCACCCTACGGCGCCTCGGTTTTGAGGTCTATGGAGGTGAGAATGCTCCTTATATTTGGATGCGAACTCCCGAAAGCTATCAAGAGGAAATCGGTGCGATGGCACCTATCTCATCGTGGAAGTTCTTTGAGAACCTGCTATATGGCGCCAATGTTGTATGTACCCCAGGCGTAGGTTTTGGTCCTGCAGGCGAAGGATATGTACGATTTACTGCTTTTAGCAGTCATGAGAAGACGGAAGAAGCTTTAGCAAGAATAGAGAATTGGACAAACAAATAAATTGAGTTATGGAAACATTAAGATTTCAGGTTGTTGGTGAGGCATTCAAGAAAAAGCCTCTCGACGTACAGACACCGAGTGACAGACCAGCCAAGTATTTTGGTCGTAAAGTATTTAACCGCGAAAAAATGTACAAATACCTCCAGAAGGATGTATATGAGAAGATGATTGATGTGATGGACAATGGCGCACGTTTGGACCGTAAGGTAGCTGATGCTGTTGCCGCCGGTATGAAGCAATGGGCTACTGAGATGGGTGCCACACACTATACACACTGGTTCCAGCCATTAACAGAAGGAACAGCAGAAAAGCACGATTCTTTTATTGAGCATGACGGCAAAGGTGGCATGGTAGAGGAGTTTACAGGCAAGCTGCTAGTTCAGCAGGAGCCTGATGCTTCTTCGTTCCCTTCTGGTGGTATCCGCTCCACTTTCGAAGCTCGTGGTTACTCGGCTTGGGATCCTACAAGTCCTGTGTTCATCATTGACGACACACTTTGTATCCCCACCGTTTTCATATCCTACTCAGGTGAGGCCCTTGATTACAAAGCACCATTGTTAAGGGCACTGCATGCCGTTAATGTAGCTGCTACAGAGGTATGTCACTATTTCGATCCTAGTGTAAAGAAAGTGACTTCTAACCTTGGTTGGGAGCAGGAGTATTTCCTAGTTGATGAAGGTCTCTATGCCGCGCGTCCCGATTTGTTGCTTACAGGTCGAACATTAATGGGTCACGATAGTGCCAAAAACCAGCAGATGGATGACCACTACTTTGGTTCCATTCCAGAGCGTGTGGCTGCTTTTATGCGTGAACTGGAAATAGAGGCGTTAGAGTTGGGTATTCCTTGCAAGACACGTCATAACGAGGTGGCTCCGAACCAGTTTGAGTTGGCACCTATCTTTGAAGATACCAACTTGTCGGTTGACCACAACATGCTTATCATGTCGGTTATGAAGAGAATCGCTCGCAAACATGGATTCCGTGTATTGCTGCATGAGAAGCCATTTGCAGGCATTAATGGAAGTGGAAAGCACAACAACTGGAGTCTCTCTACAGACAATGGCGTACTGTTACACGCTCCTGGCAAGACACCAGAGCAGAACCTACGCTTCGCCACCTTTATAGTTGAAACATTGATGGGTGTTTATCGTCATAATGGGCTTTTGAAGGCCAGTATCATGAGTGCCACAAACGCGCACCGTTTGGGCGCTAACGAAGCACCCCCTGCCATTATTTCTTCTTTCTTGGGTAAGCAGCTCACAGAGTTGTTAGACCATATAGAAAAGGCTGATAAAGACAATATCTTTACGATGGATGGCAAGCAGGGCATGAAGATGGATATTCCTGAAATACCAGAATTGTTCATCGACAATACTGACCGTAACCGTACTTCTCCATTCGCTTTTACAGGCAATCGTTTTGAGTTCCGAGCAGTAGGTAGTGAGGCCAACTGTGCTAGTGCGATGATTACACTTAATAGTGCCGTTGCTGAAGCTTTGGTTAACTTCAAGAAACGTGTTGATGCTCGCATTGCCGAGACACAGGATCATTTTGAGGAGACTGGGCATAGTCCTGTATTCCACGCCATCATTGATATTCTGCGTGAAGATATCAAAACATGTAAACCCATCCGATTTGACGGCAATGGATATAGCGATGAGTGGGTGGCAGAAGCAGAGAAACGTGGTCTCGATATCGAGAAATCATGTCCAAAGATATTTGAACGTTTTCTCGATCCAGAGAGCATCCAGATGTTTGAGAGCCTTGGAGTGATGACACGCAAGGAGCTGGAAGCCCGCAACGAGGTGAAGTGGGAAACATATACTAAGAAAGTGCAGATTGAAGCACGTGTATTAGGCGACATTTCAATGAATCACATTATTCCTGTTGCCACCCGTTATCAGACAGCATTGTTGAAGAATGTGGATAGCGTAGCAAAGATGTTCCCTGCTGCAAAGGCTGAAAAGCTAAATGCTCGCAACCTCAAGATTATTGAAGAGATCGCCATGCGTACTAGTATCATTGAGGCAGGTGTAGAGGAACTTGTAAATGCACGCAAGGTAGCCAACAAGATAGAGAGTGAACGCGAGAAGGCCATTGCTTACCACGATACGATTGAGCCGAAATTCGACGCTATCCGCTATGAGATAGACAAACTGGAGCTGATTGTTGACGACAGTCTGTGGCCGTTGCCTAAGTACAGAGAGTTGCTGTTTATCCGATAAATACCTTTGACTTATGTGGGTACTCTGTTTGAAAGGGTAATCACGATTGTTTGATGTTTGCTAGGGGGCACGAAGCTGGGATAGCTTTGTGCCCTTGTTTTAGTTGTCACAAAAAGTGGGGGAAGCGATTGGCTTCCCCCACTTCAAAATATTGGCATATATAATTATGCTACTGCATTAGCCTGTGCCTCTGCCTTCTTGCGCTTTTTCTCAGCCTCTTCGGCAATGAGGTCTTCAACAGCGGCTTGAGCTGCTGCCAAACGAGCGATAGGCACACGGAATGGTGAGCAGCTCACGTAGTTTAGACCTACACGGTGGCAGAACTTAACTGAAGATGGTTCACCTCCATGCTCACCACAGATACCGCAGATAAGCTCTGGACGGGTGTTGCGACCCTTTTTAACAGCCATATCAATGAGCTGACCAACTCCTTCCTGATCAAGTACCTGGAATGGGTCAACACTCAGAATCTTCTTTTCCAGATATACTGGTAAGAAGCTGGCGATATCATCACGACTATAGCCGAAGGTCATCTGAGTTAAGTCATTGGTACCGAAGCTGAAGTATTCAGCATGCTTGGCAATCTTGTCAGCTGTCAAAGCAGCACGAGGAATCTCAATCATGGTACCGATACGGAAACGGACCACGATGCCTTCGTCCTTGAACATTTTCTCAGCTGTTTCACGAATCACCTTCTCTTGTACATCGAACTCATTGACCATACCAATCAGAGGCACCATGATTTCAGGACGTGGGTCGTAACCCTCCTTACGCAGCTTGATAGCAGCACCTAAGATGGCACGTGTTTGCATAGCGGTGATTTCTGGATAAGTGTTACCCAAACGGCAACCGCGATGACCCAGCATTGGGTTGCTTTCACTCAAGTTAGCCACACGCTGCTGAATCTCCTGAACTGTAACACCCATATCCTCTGCCATAGCCTGCTGACCTGCTAAATCGTGAGGTACGAATTCATGCAATGGAGGATCGAGCAGACGAATGTTCACTGGACAGTTGTCCATTACCTTCAAAATTTCGTAGAAGTCAATCATCTGGTAAGGCAGGATCTTTTCCAATGCAGCCTCACGACCTTCTTTCGTTTCTGCCAAAATCATCTCACGCATAGCGCGAATTTTCTTAGCCTCGAAGAACATATGCTCAGTACGGCAAAGACCAATACCCTCAGCACCGAAGCTATGTGCTACGGCAGCATCACGAGGAGTATCAGCGTTGGTACGTACATGCAGTTTAGTATATTTGTCGCAGAGGTACATCAGTTCAGCGAAGTCGCCACTTACCTCAGCAGCCTTTGTGTCGATACGGCCTTCATATACCTCACCAGTACTACCGTTGAGTGACAAATAGTCGCCTTCATGTAGAACTGTATCACCGATAGTCAGCGTTTTGTTTTTGTAATCAACAATCATGGCGCCCGCACCAGTTACACAGCACTTGCCCATACCACGAGCCACAACGGCAGCGTGACTGGTCATTCCACCGCGACAGGTAACGATACCCTGAGCCACAGCCATACCAGCTAAGTCCTCAGGAGAAGTCTCCATACGAACCAATATTACACGCTTGCCCAAACCATGAACACGTGCGGCATCATCAGCAAAGAAGGTGATGTGACCACAGGCTGCACCTGGAGATGCAGGTAAACCACGAGTCAATACCTTGGCACGACGCAATGAGCGAGGTTCGAATACAGGGTGCAACAGCTCATCCAACTTGTTAGGCTCGCAACGCATGATGGCTGTCTTCTCATCGATGATATCCTCACGCAGTAAGTCCATCGCGATCTTTACCATCGCTGTACCAGTGCGCTTACCGTTACGTGTCTGCAAGAACCATAGCTTGCCTTCCTGTACGGTGAACTCCATGTCCTGCATGTCCTTATAGTGTTTCTCCAGCTTGTCCTGGATAGCATACAGCTGTTTGTAGATTTCAGGCATTGACTCTTCCATAGAAGGATACTTGGAAGCACGCTCTTCCTCACTGATGCCCTGCATCTTTGCCCAACGACGTGAGCCTTCAAGGGTAATCTGCTGAGGGGTACGGATACCTGCTACCACATCTTCACCCTGTGCATTCACTAGATACTCACCATTGAAGATGTTCTCGCCCGTACCTGCATCACGGCTGAAGCATACACCTGTAGCTGAGGTATCGCCCATGTTTCCAAATACCATGGCCATAACGCTTACAGCGGTACCCCATTCTGATGGAATGCCTTCCATCTTACGATAAAGGATGGCACGCTCGTTCATCCAGCTGTCGAACACAGCACAAATAGCACCCCAAAGTTGCTCTACTGGGTTGTCAGGAAAACTTTTACCTGTGCGCTCCTTAATTGCTTCCTTAAACAGTTTTACCAGTTTGCGGAGCTCTTCTACATTCAGGTCTTTGTCGAGCTTGATGCCACGCTCTTCCTTTACCTTTTCTATAATAGCCTCGAAAGGATCGATCTCTGTCTTGTCAACTGGCTTCATGCCCAACACTACATCGCCATACATCTGTACGAAACGGCGATAGCTGTCGTAAACGAAGCGCTCATTGCCAGTTTTCTTTACCATACCCTCAGCCACCTTGTCGTTCAGACCAAGGTTTAAGATGGTATCCATCATACCAGGCATGGAGGCACGTGCGCCAGAGCGAACAGACACCAGCAATGGGTTCTTAGGATCACCAAACTTGCTGTTCATCAATTTCTCGATATGAGCTACTGCTTTTTCTACATCATCTTTCAAGAGGGCAATCACATTTTCCTTACCCTTTTGGAAATACTCGTTGCAGACTTCAGTAGTGATTGTGAAACCAGGAGGAACAGGAACGCCTATCAGGTTCATTTCAGCGCAGTTGGCTCCTTTACCGCCCAACAAGTTGCGCATGTCGGCGCGTCCTTCAGCCTGGCCGTTACCAAAAGTATAAACTCTTTTGTCTTCCATAAATAAAAAAAGTTAGGTATAAAGTTATTGTTATTTCCGTATAGTATTAGGATGCAAAGATAAGTTCTTTTTTTATTTTTTTTAAATTTTTATTCAAAAAAGAAGGATAAAAGGCTGATTTATTTTGTAGAATGAGTTTTTATTCCTAAATTTGCAGCCGTTATGATGAATTGAGGAGGGGCATAAAGCTCCTTTTTTTTATTGTCAATAAGGTATAGAAGTAATTATGATTAACAAAGAGACTGTAGAAAACATCGCACTGGAATGGCTGAAAGCCAAAGATTATTTTCTTGTGGACGTAGCACTGGGTGAGGACAATAAAATCAGTGTGGAAATAGACCACCAAGATGGTGTTTGGATTGACGACTGCGCTGAACTGAGTCGCTTCATTGAGGAGAAGTTGGGCATAGAAGGTGAAAACTATGACCTGGAAGTGGGCTCTGCCGGATTAGGACAGCCTTTTAAAATATTGCGCCAATATGAGTGCCACGTAGGCAAGGAGGTAGAGACACTGACTACTGACGGTCGCAAACTGAAGGGTATTCTTAAGGAGGTGGATGCCGAGCATGTGGTAATTACCGTTCAGCAAAAAATCAAGCCTGAGGGTGCCAAAAGACCTAAACTGACTGATGTGGATATCTGTCTGAAAATGGATGAAATAAAATATACTAAATACTTAATCAGCTTTAAATAATTATGGCTAAAAAAGCAGAAACAGTGAGCATGATTGATACCTTTAGGGATTTCAAAGACTCACAAAGCATTGACCGTACCACGCTAGTGAGCGTGATGGAGGAAAGTTTCCGTAGCGTAATCGCTAAGATATTCGGCTCGGATGAAAACTATGACGTGATTGTAAACCCCGACAAAGGTGACTTAGAGATTAGACGTAACCGTGAGGTGGTGCCTGATGGCGAGGTGACCGACCCTAACCTGCAGATTTCGCTTTCTGAAGCACGTCAGATTGATGAGGATTATGAGGTGGGAGAAGAAGTAACGGACGAAGTAGATTTCAGTAAATTTGGACGTCGTGCCATTTTAAACCTCCGTCAGACACTGAGCAGTAAAATCCTAGAGTTACAGAAAGATGCCATCTACAACCGTTATTCTGATAAGGTGGGTACCATCATCAGTGCCGAGGTATATCAGATTTGGAAAAAGGAGATGCTGTTGCTTGACGAGGACGGTAATGAGTTGTTGTTGCCTAAGACAGAACAGATTCCTACCGACTTCTATCGCAAGGGTGAAACTGCAAGAGCCGTTGTGGCACGTGTAGAGAACAAGAACAACAACCCAAAGATTATCTTGAGCCGTACCAGTCCGTTGTTCTTGCAGCGTCTGTTTGAGATTGAAGTGCCTGAGATCAACGATGGTCTCATCACCATTCGTAAGATTGCACGAATCCCAGGCGAAAGAGCCAAGATTGCAGTTGAGAGCTACGACGACCGCATTGATCCAGTAGGCGCATGCGTGGGTGTTAAAGGAAGTAGAATACATGGAATTGTGCGCGAGTTGAGAAACGAGAATATCGATGTCATCAACTACACCTCCAATATTTCGTTGTTTATTCAACGTGCATTAAGCCCTGCACATGTAAGCAGTATCAAACTAAACGAAGAAGAACACAAGGCTGAAGTTTACCTCAAGCCTGAGGAAGTTAGTTTAGCTATCGGTAAGGGAGGTATGAACATCAAGTTGGCTTGTATGCTTACTGATTATACTATTGATGTATTCCGTGAACTTGATGGTGAAGGTATGGAGGATGAAGATATCTATTTGGATGAGTTCCGTGATGAAATTGATGACTGGGTAATTGACGCTTTCAAAGCTATTGGCATTGAGACTGCCAAGACGGCATTGAATGCTCCTCGTGATATGATTATCAAAAAGGCTGACCTTGAGGAAGAAACCGTTGATTATGTCCTTGACATCTTGCGCAAGGAATTTGAAGAAGAATAAATAACTTAAAACTTAGATAGAGTGGCTGTAAGATTAAATAAAGTAACGCGAGATTTGAATGTGGGTATCAGTACCGCCGTTGAATTTTTAAAGAAAAAAGGATTTGAGGTGGAAGAAAATCCCAACGCTAAAATTACCGATGAGCAGTTTGACCTGCTCAGGCAAGAGTTCAGTACCGACAAAGCACTGAAAGCAAAGTCTGATCAGTTCATTCTCGGAAGGAAAGAAAAGGATAAGGACAAGGTAAAACCTGCTGTTGCCATACAAGGATATGAGCCCGCTCCTGAAAAAGAGAAGCAGAAGTTCAAACAGGTTGGCAGGATAGACCTTGACAAGCTGAATAAACCTGTCAAGTCCGTTGACACCAAACAAGAACCTGCGTCTATCAACGAAAAGCCCAAGGCACAAGAAGTGCGCCTGCAAGTTGTAACAGAATCTGTCATCGCTCAACCAGTAGAGCCAGTGGTATTAGAGAAGCCCGTAGAGAATCAGAGTGTTCATACATCCGATCAGCGAGTGGCTACCGATACTGTTCCTGTGCATGAGGTAACACCCGAAATACATGATACTGTTGATGGAAGCGGGATAGGCGATGATGTTTTCCGCTTGACAACCGATGTGAAAGTGAGTAAACTAAATGTAGTGGGCCATGTGGACCTCGATCAGCTGAACACCTCTACCCGTCCGAAAAAGAAGAGCAAGGAAGAGAAAAAGAAAGAGCGTGACGAACGTGAGAAACAACGCCTGAATCAACGTCGCCAATTGAAGGAAGATATTATTAAGGAAATTCGTGGCAACGAGGATGAGGAGAAAGAAAATGCCCATGGCGAAAAACTGGAAGGCAAGAAAAAACGTGTTCGCATAAACAAGGAAAAGGTAGATATCAAGAAAGCCGCACGTGAAAGCGATTTCAAACGTAAACGTGAAGACCTAGGCGAGCACAATGAAGGTAACAACAATAATAAAAATAAGAAGAACAAAGACCGCTTCCGTAAGCCTATGTTCAAGCAGGAAGTGAGCGAGGAGGATGTTACTAAGCAGGTAAAGGAAACCTTAGCTCGCCTTACCAGCAAGACTAAGAGCAAAGGTGCCAAGTATCGTAAGGAAAAGCGCGAACTGGCTTCTGAACGCCTTCTGGAGCAGGAAACATTGGAGATGGAAGAAAGCAAGATACTGAAGCTCACGGAATTCGTGACGGCTAACGAGTTGGCTAACATGATGAACGTGCAAGTTACACAGGTCATTGCTACTTGTATGAGTGTAGGTATCATGGTTAGCATCAACCAACGTTTGGATGCTGAAACTATAAACTTGGTGGCTGAGGAGTTTGGCTATAAAACAGAGTATGTGAGTGCTGAGGTTTCTCAGGCTGTGGTAGAAGAAGAAGACGATGAGAAAGACCTGATGCCAAGAGCGCCTATCGTGACTGTGATGGGTCATGTGGACCATGGTAAGACTTCGTTGTTGGACTACATCCGCAAGAGTAATGTGATTGCCGGCGAGGCTGGAGGTATCACCCAGCACATAGGTGCTTATAACGTGACGATGGAAGATGGTAGGAAGATTACTTTCCTCGACACACCTGGTCATGAGGCATTTACTGCTATGCGTGCTCGTGGTGCTAAAGTGACGGATATTGCCATAATTATCGTAGCTGCCGACGACAGTGTAATGCCTCAGACACGTGAGGCCATCAATCATGCGGTAGCTGCTGGTGTGCCTATCGTATTTGCCATAAATAAAATTGATAAACCAGGAGCTAACCCAGACAAAATAAAGGAGGAACTGGCTGCTATGAATTTCCTCGTGGAGGAATGGGGTGGAAAGTACCAGAGTCAGGACATCAGTGCCAAGAAGGGTATTGGTGTGGAAGAGTTGATGGAGAAGGTACTGCTGGAAGCTGAGATTCTTGAACTGAAAGCCAACCCTAACCGCAAGGCTACGGGCTCAATCATAGAGTCATCGCTCGACAAGGGACGCGGTTATGTGGCTACGGTACTTGTGAGCAATGGTACGCTGAAGATTGGCGATATCGTGCTGGCTGGTTCTAACTTCGGTCGTGTGAAGGCTATGTTCAATGAGCGTAACCAACGCATCGATAAGGCATTACCTGCTGAACCTGCATTGATATTAGGTCTGAACGGTGCTCCTGCTGCTGGTGACACTTTCCATGTGTTCGATACTGACCAGGAAGCTCGTGAGATTGCCAACAAACGTGAACAGCTGCAACGTGAGCAGGGCTTGCGTACGACGAAGATGCTGACCCTCGATGAGGTCGGCCGTCGTTTGGCTTTGGGCGATTTCCACGAGCTGAATATCATCGTTAAAGGTGATGTGGATGGTTCTGTAGAGGCGTTGAGTGATTCTCTCATCAAGCTCTCAACTGACAAGATTCAAGTGAACGTGATACACAAGGGCGTGGGTCAGATTTCAGAGTCTGACGTTTCGTTGGCTGCTGCATCTGATGCCATCATCGTTGGATTCCAAGTACGTCCTTCTGCTAGTGCCAGCAAATTGGCCGAACAGGAAGGTGTGGATATCCGTAAATATTCTATCATCTACGATGCTATTGAAGAGGTGAAGGCCGCTATGGAAGGTATGCTGGCTCCTACATTGAAAGAGCAGGTTACATCTACCATTGAAGTACGTGAAGTATTCAACATCAGTAAGGTAGGCATGGTAGCGGGTGCTATGGTGAAGACAGGTAAGGTGAAACGTACTGACAAGGCTCGTTTGATTCGCGACGGTATTGTAATCCATACTGGCAACATTAATGCTTTGAAGCGTTTCAAGGATGATGTGAAGGAAGTTCTCACCAATTTTGAGTGCGGTATCAGTTTAACTAACTGCAACGACATAAAGGTGGGTGACGTAATTGAAACCTTTGAGGAGATTGAAGTGAAGCAGACGCTGTAAATATGCAGGTAATAGATATCATCATATTGCTTTTAGTGTTGGCAGGAGCTGTAATGGGATTCCGCAAGGGCTTCATCAAGCAGTTGGCATCGCTAGTAGGCCTCGTAGTAGGTTTGCTGGCTGCCAAGGCACTCTATGGCGTGGTGGGCGACCAACTGATGGGAACGGTCACCACCAATTCCACTTTTGCGCATACATTGGCATTCTTTCTGATATGGATTGTGGTTCCTATCGTTTTTACTTTGGTGGCATCATTGCTGACCAAAGCTTTGGAGGTGATTTGCCTAGGGTGGATTAACCGCTTGCTTGGTGCTATTTTAGGTGCTGTGAAGTGGTTGCTCTTCATTAGTTTGGCTATCTGCGCTATAGAGTTTATTGACTCAAATAACCAGATAATTGAGAAGAACACCAAGGAGTCATCTGCCTTGTATTATCCCGTGCGAGAGTTAGCTGGATTATTCATGCCTGCCGTACAGGATTTTACAAAAGATTTCTTGAACAATGAGCAAAGAGCGGAAGGACAAGAAATATAAGGACAACGATTATATACGTCAAGTAGCGGAGGAAAAGTACAAATATGGCTTCACTACTGACGTACATACTGAAGTCATTGACCGTGGCCTCAATGAGGACGTAGTGCGCTTGATCTCCGAGAAGAAAGGAGAGCCTGAATGGTTGCTCGACTTCCGCCTGAAAGCCTATCGCCATTGGACAAAGATGACCATGCCCACATGGGCACATCTGCGTATTCCTGAAATCGACTACCAGTCTATTTCTTACTATGCCGACCCTACAAAAAAACGCAAAAGTGAAGGCAAGGGCGAGATTGACCCAGAGTTGATGAAGACCTTCGACAAGCTAGGTATCCCCTTGGAGGAACGAATGGCATTGAGTGGATTGGCAGTAGATGCTGTGATGGACTCTGTTTCTGTCAAAACCACCTTTAAAGAGCAGCTTAAAGAGAAAGGGGTCATCTTCTGCTCTATAAGCGAGGCTGTACAAGAGCATCCCGATTTGGTGCGACAATACTTGGGTTCAGTGGTGCCATATACTGATAATTTCTATGCTGCCTTGAACTCGGCTGTGTTTAGCGATGGCTCGTTTGTATATATTCCCAAAGGGGTAAGATGTCCGATGGAGTTATCTACATACTTCCGTATCAATGCAAGGAATACTGGACAATTCGAGCGTACACTTATCATCGCCGATGACGAGTCTTATGTTTCGTACCTTGAGGGATGTACGGCTCCAATGCGTGACGAGAACCAGCTTCATGCAGCTATTGTGGAGATTGTGGTACACGAGCGAGCTGAAGTAAAATACAGTACGGTGCAGAATTGGTATCCAGGCGATGCAGAAGGCAAGGGTGGCGTTTATAATTTCGTAACCAAACGTGGCCATTTGCGTGGTAATGACAGTAAATTGTCATGGACACAAGTGGAGACGGGTTCTGCCATCACGTGGAAATATCCATCGTGCGTCTTGCAGGGTGATAACTCTACGGCTGAGTTCTATAGTGTAGCTGTGACAAACAACTACCAACAGGCCGACACGGGTACGAAGATGATTCACTTGGGCAAAAACACACGTAGTACCATCGTGAGCAAAGGTATTTCTGCTGGCAAGAGTGAGAATTCCTACCGAGGTTTAGTACGTGTGGCTGCCAAGGCCGACAATGCCCGCAACTACAGTCAGTGTGACTCCCTGCTGTTAGGAGATAAATGTGGGGCGCACACCTTTCCTTATATGGATATTCATAATGAGACGGCTGTGGTGGAGCATGAGGCGACAACCTGCAAGATCAATGAGGAGCAGATTTTCTATTGTAACCAACGAGGAATATCGACAGAGGATGCTGTAGGGCTGATTGTGAACGGCTATGCCAAAGAAGTGCTGAACAAGTTGCCGATGGAGTTTGCAGTGGAAGCACAGAAGCTTTTGAGTGTTTCACTAGAAGGATCGGTAGGGTAATTAAAAATTGAGAATTGAAAATGTTAGATATTCGTGATTTACATGCCAGTGTAGCTGGCAAAGAGATACTAAGGGGCATCAACCTCCAAGTAAAGCCAGGTGAGGTGCATGCCATCATGGGCCCCAATGGTTCGGGCAAAAGCACGTTGTCATCTGTGTTGGTGGGCAACCCACAATACGAGGTGACAAAAGGCACTGTCACCTTCAACGGCAAGAATCTCTTAGAACTTTCGCCGGAAGACCGCAGTCACGAAGGGTTATTCTTAAGTTTTCAGTATCCCGTAGAGATACCTGGAGTGAGTATGACCAACTTCATGCGTGCTGCTCTCAATGAGAAACGCAAATATCTGAATCTTCCTGCCTTGAGTGCCAGCGAGTTTCTGAAACTTATGCGTGAAAAGCGTGCCATTGTGGAACTGGACAACAAATTGGCCAGTCGTTCGGTGAACGAAGGTTTCTCTGGTGGCGAGAAGAAACGTAACGAGATCTTCCAGATGGCGATGTTGGAACCCAAACTGAGTATTCTTGACGAGACAGATTCTGGTCTTGACATCGATGCTTTACGCATAGTGGCAGAGGGAGTCAACAAGCTTAAGACGCCAGAGACCAGTTGCATTGTCATTACCCACTACCAGCGATTGCTTGACTATATCACCCCCGACATTGTACATGTTCTTTATCAAGGACGTATCGTCATGACGGCAGGTCCGGAGTTGGCACTCGAACTGGAAAAACGGGGATACGACTGGATCAAAGAGAATGTAGATTAAATGAAGCTTTGACTATGGAGATAACTGTCGCTAAAGATTCCGTAGTGGAAAAGACGCTGCAACTGACAGCCGACCATCAGTTGCACATCACCGTAGAAAGTGGAGCGCAACTCAGATTATTGTTAGAAGGCTGTTGCGGACAACTGGTGACAGAAGCCGTTGTTGGCGAGGGAGCTACACTTGACCTTTGCAACTTAGATATGAACATTGCCGGCACCACACGTACTCACGACCTTCATATCCTACAAGAAGCCAATAGTCAGGCCTTTGTTCAAAGCATCAGTTTGGCGGCAGGCAACACCTACAATACCACCCAGGCAGATTTGAACGGAGAAGGTGCTGAGTTGCATCTTAACGGTTTGGTGATTGCCAATCAATCGCAACGTATCGAGAACCATACCCTTGTACAACACATGGTACCCCATACCACCAGTCATCAATTATATAAATATGTGCTGGATGATAAAGCCGTTGGCACCTACGCTGGTTTGGTGAAGGTTTTACCAGGGGCGCACCACACGGTTTCCGTACAAACCAACCGCAACCTTTGCGCCACACGCGAGGCACGCATGTTTGCCCAGCCTCAGTTGGAAATTTACAACGATGATGTGCGTTGCAATCACGGCAGCAGTACTGGACAATTGGATGAAAGTGCTTTGTTTTATATGCAACAACGAGGTATCTCCAAGCACGAGGCACGTCTCTTACTGATGGCTGCCTTTGTGGGCGAGGTGGTAAATCAGATACGCATTCCTGCCTTGCGAGAACGCCTGCATGATTTAATAGAAAATAGATTTAGGAATATTTAATGGTCAGTGGTCTATGGTCAATAGTCGATCAAAATACAATATTCAAGCAATTAGGCAAGATTTCCCCATACTTGACACCCAAGTATATGGACATCCATTGGTATATCTCGATAATGGTGCCACTACGCAGAAACCGCGCCAAGTTGTGGAGGCGATGGTACAACAATACTATACTGCAAATGCTAATGTTCATCGTGGCGTACATCATCTTTCGGTGGTAGCTACCGATATTCTGGAGCAGAGCCGTGAGACAGTACGTCGTTTTATAGATGCAGAGAGTGCACAGGAAATTGTGTTCACCAGAGGCACTACCGAGGCCATTAATTTAGTAGCCTCTTCTTTCTGTCAACAAGAAATGCAGACGGGCGACGAGGTGATTATCAGTACCATGGAGCATCATAGTAACATTGTCCCTTGGCAACTACAATCAGAACGTAAAGGCATTGTTGTCAAGGTGATACCCATGACCGACGATGGCATCCTTTGCATGGACGAATATGAAAAGCTGTTTACCTCACGTACCAAGTTGGTGAGCGTGGCACATGTCAGCAATGTGTTAGGCACCATCAACCCAGTTGCTGAAATTATACGTATTGCCCATTCACATGGCGTGCCTGTTCTTATCGATGGGGCGCAGAGTGTGCCGCACATGCCAGTAAGTGTGCGTGCTCTCGATGCCGATTTCTATTGTTTTTCTGGCCATAAAGTCTATGGTCCTACGGGAATAGGTGTACTATATGGTAAACGTGAGTGGCTCGACCGTCTGCCTCCTTACCAAGGTGGTGGTGAGATGATTGGCACCGTGAGCTTTGAGAAGACCACCTTTAACGCCATTCCTTATAAGTTCGAGGCTGGAACGCCCAACTATGTAGATGCCACAGGTTTAGCTGTAGCACTGGATTATGTTGATAAGATGGGCATTGAAACTATTGCTACCTATGAGGCAGGACTTACTAGATATGCTATTGACCAGATGTCGCAAATCTCCAACATTCGTATTTTTGGTCCAAAAGAAAGAGGTAGCGTCATCTCCTTCTTGGTAGGTGACATCCACCACCTCGACATGGGCACCTTGCTCGACCGTCTTGGCATTGCCGTTCGAACAGGCCATCATTGTGCCGAGCCCTTAATGCATCGCTTAGGTATAGAAGGCACCCTTCGTGCTTCCTTCGGCCTCTACAACACCCAAGAAGAAGTAGATATCTTGGTGGCAGGTATCAAAAGAGTAGCCAATATGTTCTGAACCAATAACTATTTGCTATATCCAATAGGCAAGGCATCAGCTCTGCCTATCTTTTTTCCTCGTATGCAAGGGAAGAAAGAACATGATATCATTTGTTGGCTCTTATCTTTTTAAAGTGCGAAATCAATGCCTACAACTAATCTGGGATGGCTTTTCAGGAAATCGTTTCCCCACACATAAAAGTTCCAGTTCCTCAGTGAGTAATAAAAGCCTGCGGCGAGGTCGAGGTCTTTGTCAAATTTCCACGAATGGATTGTTCCTACCATTGGCGTAATGGAATGACCGTTTTTAAAGTGAACGGTATAGCCAATATATTCGTAGTTTGAGAAAGTGTTGTCGGCTCCCTTATACACTCCCCACCAGGTATTGGTACACCAGAAGAGGTTACTGTCAGACGACAGTGCACCATTTAGGTAGAGGGCGGATGTAAGATGAGAAAACTTAAAGCTGTCGTTCAGATCAAACGAAGGAATTATTTCAGTTCCTATGTTAAACCACTTGCTGATTTTCCAGCCAAAACGTACCAGAGAACCCCAATAAACACAGTTAGGGCCTGTATAGAGATCAATACCTGTGGCAAAGTGGTTGCCCAGTCCATATTGGAATGTGGTGTAGGTCTCCTGATTATTCTGTCCAGGCCTGAACTTTACAGAGGAGTAGCCATACAATTTACCATGGCCTACGGTTCCTGCATAATAGGGAATCTGGCACATTGCCTTAACGATGCACAACAGTACGATTGCAAATACTACAACAAATCGTTTCATCATTCGATGGTAATTATACGCATTACTGGAATGCAAAGATAATACAAACTGGAAGAAATGACATAAAAAAAGGACTTTTTTGCTTTAAATATAATTCAGAAGAATCGACCATCCTACTCGTAAGTCATACTTGATGACCTTGTGGATTGTCAGGCCTGCAAGCCGCCAATAACCACAAACGCACTATGCAAAAATCAAGTTGTATCTTCATAGTCCATTGTTTCTTGCTACAAAGATACAACATTATTATTAGAAAAACATTATTCAGATGGTCACACTTTCAGAAATGCCAAGCTTGATTATCAGACATTTAATCAGTCCATCAGTCACACTTGTGCTAAAATCTCCTCCACGAAAGTCTTTGTTACTGCAAACGAACGGTCGGCAACGGTGTTCCAGAAATCGTGATACTGACTGGCATCGGTATCTTTGAGAGGCATATCGCTGACTACTCTGAACGAAATGAAAGGCACCTGATTGATAAAACAGGTCTGTGCAATGGCGCAACTTTCCATATCTACAGCCTTAGCATCTGGGAAATGTCCGATAATCTCCCGCATCTTCTCCTGCGAATCTACAAACCAGTCACCAGTGACAATGAGGCCAGCATGCACTTCCACACCGCAATCCAAGCTCGTTGCCTTCTCCAATAGCCAAGGTTCAGGTTTAAAACGAACAGGCAAACCTTGCACCTGACCATATTGTGTGGTGCTATCGATGGCCAAACCGCAATACACATCGTGGTAAGCCAATTCGGCACTCACCACCACATCCTGTATTTGAATCTCATCGCCATTGCCACCAGCGCAGCCGCTCGAAACAATTACATCGGGATGAAACTCGTTGATCATCTTCTGGGCACCTAATGCTGCATTCACCTTGCCGATGCCGCATTTCATTACCATCACATCAGTGCCCTCAAACAAGTGTTGCAACTGACGCAACTCCTTATCCATTGCTACTATTACTCCTACTTTCATATCGTAAATCCTTTGGGAACAGAATTGTCGAAACTCTTACACACCTCAGCAGCAAATCTCATACCTGTTGATACCATACTATCCCAAGCCTGTTCTGAAAGGGTAGCCAAATCATCCAGCTGGATATCTTGTTTCAACAAACTATAAATGATGCCTGCATTGAAATTGTCGCCAGCACCCACTGTGCTTACCACCTCGATGGGTGTCACCGAAAAACTCTTACTCAAACTCTCTGTACGTAATTGCACTTCCTTGCGACCAGCTGTGAACAAGAAATTCTTGCAATAGAACTTAATCTTATCCTGATATATCTTGTCTGCATCGCAGAGGTCATACAAACACATAAAATCTTCTTCCGAACCACGTACAATGTCTGCATACTCTAAGTTCTCCAAGATAAACGGAGCAACCTTGAGGGCATCGTTTTTGTGAGCCATTCTATAGTTTAAGTCATACATCACAATGGCTTTTTTCTCCCTGGCCTTCTGCAGCAGTTCCACCACCTTGTGGCGTACCGTAGGATCCACTGCATAGAATGAACCAAGCATCACTACATCATTCTCCCTCACCTCTGGCAGTTCCACCATCAGGCGTTGTTTAGGGTAATTTTTGTAGAAACTATATTTTGCATCCTTGTCCGCATTAAGGAAAGCCAAAGAAACTGCCGACTTATGATCGGCATACACATCTAGATGACAAGGTGATATACCATTCTCCTGCATGTAATGCTGTATCAGTTCACCCACATGGTCATGTCCCACCTCACTCACGAAATCCACAGGCAGTCCCATACGGGCCAGTGATATAATGCTGTTGAACACTGATCCCCCAGGAACCGCCGTCCACGGTTGGTCATTCTTGAAGATGATGTCCAATATCGTTTCTCCTATTCCTATAACTTTTCTCATAACCTTTATTCGTCTTGAGTTGTTATTTTGGTGTAAAGATAGTGCAAATCAAACTTATAAACAAAGATTTCTTTGCTTTTACGCCCAGTTTATACTATTTTTGCAGCCTTAAAGAATGATTTGATGGAAACAGAGCGTTACTTTACCCATAGCTTATCCAACGGATTGAGGATAATACTTCAGCAAACCTCCTCACAGGTGGCGTATTGCGGCTATGCCGTCAATGCGGGTACACGTGATGAAGATGCAGACACCCCTGGAATGGCACATTTCATTGAGCACATGCTGTTCAAGGGTACAACCCGACGCAAAGCCTGGCATATTCTTAACCGTATGGAGCATGTGGGGGGCGATCTCAATGCGTTCACCAATAAAGAGGAGACGGTAGTCTATTGCTCTTTTATGAAGCAAGACTTCAGTCGTGCTGCAGAGTTGCTCACTGACCTGGTGTTTCACTCTGTTTTTCCTGAGCATGAAATGGAGAAGGAATGCGAGGTGATTATCGATGAAATCAAGATGTATGAGGACACACCTGCCGAACTTATTTTCGATGACTTCGAGGATCTTATCTTTGCAGGTCATCCTTTAGGGCGCAACATACTGGGCAATGCTGAGCATTTGCGCAGCTATGGCAAGGCCGATGCCGACGCTTTTTTCCATCGTTACTACAAGCCCGACAACATGATTTTCTTTGTTATGGGCAACTACACCATTGAGCAGGTCATACGTGAAGTAGAGAAACGTACATCCGACATCGCGACCGTACCTGTGGTGCTGCATCGCCAACAGCCACCATTTACTCCTGTAAAGCGATTGGATGTCAGTAAGCGGTCGCACCAAGCACATGTCATGATGGGAGGGCGTGCCTACGATGGCCAAAGCACCAAGCGTGTAGCGCTCAATCTTATCAACAATATGTTGGGGGGGCCAGGCATGAATAGTCGTCTGAACATTGCCTTGCGTGAGCATCGTGGTTTGGTCTATGAAATTGAATCCAACTATACGCCCTATACCGACATTGGCACTTTCTCCATCTACTTTGGTTGCGACCACGACGATGCCGAACGTTGCATTGAGCTGGTGTTCAAGGAACTCAAGCAATTCCGTGAGCAGCGCCTCAGCGATAGTCAGATGCGGGCAGCCAAGAAACAGCTCATTGGTCAGATTGGTGTCAGTTCTGACAATAACGAAAACAATGCTTTGGGTATGGCGAAGACTTTTCTCCACTACAACCGCTTCATCACTAGCGAGGAGGCGTTCCACAACATCGAACTCCTCACTTCTAACCTACTGCAAGACGTTGCTCAAGAAATCTTAATGGAGAGCAACCTCTCTATTTTGCACTACGGTCAATAGCTTTCTTCAACTTTCCAACAGCTTCTTCCAGTGACTCTGTCGGTTCGATAATGTTATAATCCTCCCAGAAAGCCTCATCATAGAAATCCAGTACTTTGTCCGACAACACATCGCTGTTACGGAACGACTCACGATACGTCATACGCTCCGTAGGATTATCCTCACGGTTCGTCACCACCATCTCGGATACCACCGTATAGTTCGTTGCAAACAGCTTACGCTTCCAATCGCAACGGAACCTATACTGCGCCCTTACATAGTTTAGATAGTAACGTCCTTCCTGATAGCGATACGTCACCAGATAACTCAGCTCCTGCGCACGGAACCGCATCGTTGCCGGTTTCTTTCGTAACATCTGTTTAGTCACCTTTTCAGGATCACTCATGTCCATTGAAAACTCAATGCGACTGATTCCCATATTCTCACGGTCAATATAGATAACGCCTTCGTACAGAGGAAAGTCCAACTCCACAGGTTTCGGTTTGAAGTTGATGGCATACATCACACGATCGTCAATCGTTTCATAGTCCTTGAAGGAATACTCATACATCTCAATGTACTCGGACTCCAGTAAGCAATCTGGATTCTTCACCGCATCCACATAGGTAGCCAGATTTGGTCCACCCTCTAACTTCACGCTCAGCGTATCTTTCAGATCAGGACTTGCTACGCTGCGGCTCTTTGCTATGCGTACCTTGTCGCGCAGGGTACTTTGCATGTAGCTTGTCTTGAATGCCTCTGTAACCGCTTCTGAGATGGTGATATAGCGGTTGCGCTTCTGTATTGTCTCGCGGTAGAACAGATAGTTCATCGTCGGCACTGTACTATAGTTTTGTTTCACCCTATCCATCGCCTCCTCTACCAAAAAGCGCGGATTAACCGGATTTACCACTATCTCGTTCAGTCTAAACGAGCTCTGTGAGAGGAAATATTCGTTGCCAGTACTCGCCAGACGGTCCACCTCCACCTGGTTAGAGCCATAACCCAGGTACGAGAATTGCAGATATACTTTCGTGCCAGGATCCTTGAACTTCAGCGTAAATGCCCCATCTGCATTCGTCACCGTACCGATGTTTGTGCCAGGCACATACACGTTCACATATTCCAATTTGCGTCGTGATTTCTGATCTTTCACCACACCACTCACCGTAATCATATTATCATTCATCCGCTCAGTGATGGCCTGAGCCATGGCGGTACCTTCATAGCTTGCCAATAGCAGGCAAACCAGCCAAATCTTCAGTTGTATGTGCATCCTAGTTTTCATATCTGTTTATTTTTGTAATTCAAACTAAACTCACATCCGCAGTAGAGCTGATTATAGAAGTTATACTCCCTTAGCAACTCGTTCCGTCGTTCCTGCAAGCCCCCTTTGCGCCAATTCTGCTCCCAGAAGGTCACTCCCTCCACCTGCATGGCTGCCCATCGTCCCGCCTCATTTATCTGCTCCAAACTCTTCCAGCGCGACGATGCCAGTGTGGTAGTAAAGGTCGTAAAGTCATGTTCAGCCGCAAAGCGAGCCGTTTGCAACAAGCGCATCTTGAAGCACTGCAAGCAACGTTTACCCCGCTCAGGCTCACTTTCCAGTCCGAATATCCCCGCCTTCCATACAGAATAGTTATAGTCAGCATCCACAAACTCAAGACCCTGACCCGTTACAAACCGTTTTGCCTCCGACTTGCGTGTTTCATATTCCTCTAATGGATAAATGTTCGGGTTGAAGTAGTACACCGTAGGATGTATGCCATTGGCCATCATACATTCTATGATAGCTGACGAACAAGGGGCACAGCAGCTGTGCAACAGCACCCTATCCTTCCCGTCTGGTGTTTCTACTTTCAACATATCGATTTTTGTAATACGAGTAAGCTCTCCGGTCCAAGGTTAAACAGCAGATCTACAATACTCAGATTCGGTAAAAAACCCAACTTAGACTGAAACACCTGATAATATGGCACCACTTTAAAAGTCTCATCATGCACAGCAAAGTCCCGTTTTGGATGAATCACCTCGCGCAAATCCAACACCCCCTCGCCAGCAGACATATATTCAGGCGTTCTCTCTATACAAGGCTGCATGTCTATCAGTCCACAGATCATCTCCTGCAACGCCTCATTGAAATCCATTAAAAACTCATATCGCTTTTCGTAAAACGGCACAAAATCATCACGGTAGTATTCGAAATATGGCGTGTTACCATAGGCCGATTCCAGCGCATAGAGATGCAAGTGACGCCAATTGCCATGATCACTGATGCGAATATCCCTCATCGGACACTTCAGTGTGTCAGGCTTCACAGTCGGAACCATCAAGTCGATCTTCCCCGATGGCCCAGCAATAATACACCGGTTTCGGTACGTCTGTTTTATGTAGTGGTCATGCTGTTCTACCCAAACCTTGTCAGCCGCCAGCATATGCGCATAATACTCCACCGGCGCCAAATAAGCCGAAGTTAAGTAAATCGTAGTATGTTGGCCGTTATTATTCAATTATCAATTATTCATGAACGAACTTGAACAGACGATTCCATCGAATTTTACCATCTAGCCACCCACGATCCTTGTCTAACGATAGCCAAATAAAAATTGGTTTCCCCACCACATGATCCTCTGGTACGAACCCCCAGTAACGAGAGTCCGCGCTTTTATGGCGATTGTCACCCATCATCCAGTAGTAATCCATCTGAAACGTATATTCATCAGTTTTCACCCCGTTGATATATATACCATCTTCCTTTCTTTCCAGCTTGTTCCCCTCGTATGCCACGATGCATCGCTCATAAATCGGCAGGTTATCCTCGTCCAGCTTTATTGTCGCCCCCTTCTTCGGAATCCATATCGGACCATAGTTGTTACGGTTCCATTTCGTATAGAGGTTCAGCGGATACAAGTCACCAATGAAATTCTCCCTTTCCGGCTCCATCACAATCTTGCTCACCAGCTTCTTGTTAGTCTCCAGCGTCTGTAACATCTTCTTTGTTAGCGGCAAGTTATACGTCGGTGCCAACTTACCATTTTGCATGCGTGTATTTAGTCCCATGCTCAGCAACTCTGTCTCCCACGAAGCATCGCCACCCATTTCCCATCGGTCCTCTACGCTGATGCCCAGTTCCTTGAACATCTCGTCAGTAATCACAGGTCCTGTGGTCTGCACGAAGTAGTTCAGTTGCATGTTCTCAGGGTCCTCTATCTGTTTTCCGTTCAGCCAAACGTGTGTATCTATTATTTGCAGCGTGTCACCAGGCAGACCCACACAACGCTTCACATAGTTCTCTCTACGGTCTACAGGCCTTGTTATCACATAGCCATAGATGCGCGGGTTATCCTTTATCAGTTTGCTTCCCTCGGCATAGAAAATGTCATAGGCCATACGCTGCTGGTCACGTGTTAAAGCATCCATATTCACCCTTTCGCCAAAGCGACGCTTGCCCTCAGCATACGCCAGTGAGTAGAAGTCCGTTTGCTGGAAATTAAGAGCCACCGTGTCTCCAGCAGGGAAGTTAAACACCACGATGTCGTTCAGTTTCACCTTCTGCCATCCCTGGGCTCGTTTATATTTCCATTGCGGCCAATCCAAATACGATTTGTTGATTGTTCCCGGAATGGTATGTTGCATCAATGGCAATGACAAAGGAGTGTTAGGCACTCGAGGGCCATAATTTGCCTTGCTCACAAACAGGTAGTCGCCCACCAGCAATGATTTCTCTAATGAAGATGAAGGGATTTGGTAGTTCTGGAAGAAATAGAGATTTACAAAGTACACCGCCACCGTCGCGAATACAATAGCATCCACCCAACTCATGATGTTACGAGCCGTGTCGTTTCCCCACTCATGCCAGAATCCCCACGGCAAGATTCTCGTGATATATGCATCAAAGATGAAAGGCACTACCAGCAGTCCCCACCAGCTCCTCACCCAGAGGAGGAACAGCAAATAGAGCACCATCACCAGTGCCAACATCGCCCATTGTCCTTTTGTTACTTTCTTTATTTTCTGCATAGTCGTTCGTTAGAATCCATAAACATCCTTATAATAATCCCCAATGGTCAGCAGCCCTTGTTGCCCCACCGTCCATTCCGCAGCTAATACAGCTCCTAAGGCGAAGCCCTTGCGATTATGAGCATCATGCGTTATCGTTATCAGGTCGGCATCCGAGTCATAGCGCACGGTATGAATGCCCGGTACCTCGCCGCGTCTGATATGGTCCACACGCAGCAACTGTTTGTCGGTGGTGTCTTCTGCCCAGGCTGTCTTGCGGTCGATATTGGTCACAATGTCCTCTGCCAGCGTAATAGCTGTACCACTGGGATGATCCAGCTTATGCACATGGTGTGTTTCCTCCATCTCCACGTCATACTGTGGAAACTGGTTCATCACCTTGGCCAAGTATTTGTTTACCGCAGCAAATATGCCTACGCCAATTGAAAAGTTAGATGCCCATAGCAGTGTCTTGCCCTCTTTTTCACACATACGGCGCACGTCATCGCCATGCTCCTTCATCCATCCTGTACTGCCACTCACCACCTTCACACCTTGTTTCCATGCCTTCAGGTAGTTACCGTATGCCGCCTGCGGAGCGGTAAACTCTATCGCTACGTCAGCACTTCTGAAAGCGTCGCTGTCAAAGTCCTGCTGGTTGTCTATATCTACTATACACACTATCTCGTGTCCACGATCCTTGGCAATCTGCTCTATCATTTTGCCCATCTTGCCGTAGCCTATCAATGCAATTTTCATAAAATCCAGTATCGTTAAAAAATAATATTCGTTTTATTTGGTGCAAAGTTAATCTTTTTCTTACATTTGCCATCAAATTAAAGCATTCTTAACAATGGAACAGCTATTACATTTCGCTTGGAAGCACAAAATCTTTCCTCTCACAGGGCTGAAAACCACTGATGGAGAGACAGTAGAGGTCATCGACCAAGGTTTTCCCAACTCACATGCAGGTCCCGATTTCTTTAATGCCAAATTGAAGATAGGCGGTGTGTTGTGGGTTGGCAATGTAGAGATACACGAGAAATCCAGTTATTGGTACAGTCATGGGCATCACCAAAACCCAGCTTATGCCAACGTCATCTTACATGTGGTGGAAGAGTCTGATGCCGAGATTATTCGCTACGATTCGACGGAGAAGATTCCCCAACTGGTACTGGTATGTCCTGACGAGATTAAGCGCAAGTACAACTTACTAAAGCGCACCGACACCTATCCTGCCTGCTATGCCATCTTGCGACAAATCCCCAAGATCACCATACATGGTTGGCTGACAGCCTTGCAAGCAGAACGTTTCGACCAAAAGGCAGCCATCATTAACGAGCGTCAACAGTTATGCAACGGCAACTGGGAGCAAGCCTTGTTCATCACTTTGGCGCGCAACTATGGTTTCGGACTGAATGGCGATGCTTTTGAGGCATGGGCAAAGCGCATTGACCTGGCAGCAGTGGGCAAACACAGGGACAATATCTTGCAGGTAGAAGCTATCTTCTTCGGTATGGCAGGCTTGTTGGAAGAGCATCTTGACGATCCTTATTACCTGGCTCTGCAAAAAGAGTTCCACTACCTACGCCATAAGTTTAGCTTCCCATCACCTTTGCAAGCCGAACTATGGAAGCTGCTGCGCATCCGTCCGCAAGCCTTCCCTCACACCAAGATAGCACAGTTGGCATATCTCTATCAACACCAAGAAGCTTTGTTCTCCAAAATCATGGAGGCAAAGGATGTAGAAACTGCCAAAGCGTTATTGCAAACCTCCATCTCTGCCTATTGGAAGAACCATTATCTGTTTGGCAAAGAAACTTTCATGACAGAAAGGGCTATGAGTGACAACTCGCTAAACCTGTTGCTTATCAATACCGTCATCCCCTTCCTGTTGGCGTACGGCAAGCACAAAGGGAACAACGAACTATGCTACCGCGCCTCAGAGTTTTTAGAGCAGTTAAAGCCAGAGAACAACTACATCACCCGTCAATGGGAACGTTTTGGCATCCATGCCGACCATGCAGCTGACTCGCAAGCGCTTATTCAGCTCCGTAAGGAGTACTGCGACAAGCGCGACTGCCTCCGTTGCCGCATCGGTTACCAATATCTGAAAGAATGGAGGGTGAGATAATACTATTATGATTAATGCATCGTAAACTATAGACTAATGACTTCTAAATCTATGAGTAAGGCTCGCTATACTTATGACTAAAGTTTGCTATCTATCGAGGCAAAGCCTATCACCACTGGACGCAGTATCTGCCACGGGTCGTCGCAATATCTCCCATGGGGGTATAGCAGATACTGCGATGACTGAATGGAGATACTGGAACGGGTGATAGCAGATACTGCGACGACCCATAGAAGGCATTTCTTTCAAAGATGGCACTGATGCCCTGCTCTATCATAGTACGAAGGTTGGTTTATTATGCAATCATTCAGTTTTTTTGTTTGCAGTTTGCTACTTCCACCATTTTTGATTAATATTGCAACTGGAAATCTAAAAACGAGTAATCATGATTGATCATAATACCGACCATCTGAAGACCAATAAGCAGTTCATGCTGGGCAACGGCCTGTTGGCTTTTGCCGTGTTTATCATCGTGGCGTTATTCTTTTACCTCAGTTTCAGGGAGCAAGGAAAGAAAGATGAGCGCAGGTATGCAGAATCGTACGCCATCTCACTGGTAAGGGGTTTTACGGGCAGCGATGTACAGGTGCTGGTGAATGACAGCATGTTGTACAATGGCACAGTTCAGAGCGAACCGCTAACTTTCAGTATCACTCGATTTGCCGAAAACAGCTCTGTCATTATCGTGGATAACTCTACCGAGCAAATGGCGGTATTTGAAATGAGCGAACAGGGTGGGGTATATAACTTCGAACGGAAAGATGGTGAGGTTGAACAGATGCAGTAGTAGCATATCCTCCAAGTGTACTTCACGGCAGAATAATGGTCATAAATAAGAAAACAGCCTCTTTTAAAGGGCTGTTTTTTTTATTGAGTGCGGGTAAAAGGACTCGAACCTTCACGGATTTCTCCACCAGATCCTAAGTCTGGCGCGGCTGCCAATTACGCCATACCCGCAATGCTTGCATCTTTAATGCGTTGCAAAATTAACGCTAATTGTGTGGATTTGCAAATTTCTTATGATTTTTTATTCAAAAAGGTACGAGCGGCTTCTATAATGGTGTCGATGCCCTGCGCCTGATCAACTGGATCGAGATCTATTTTTATGTCAGGTTCAATGCCGAATTCAATCTGCTGCATCTCAGCATTGAACATTGGACAGGCACTGAAACGAACGCCCCAACCATTGGGTAGTTCCGAGTTGAACGGCATTCCTGATCCACCTCCTGTTTGGTCGCCTATAATAGTGGCCTGTGGCATGTAGCGCATGGAATTGACAAAGTCATTGGTGGCGCTATAACTATGGCGGTTGGTCAGCACTACTACGGGTTTTTGCCATCGTACGCCATCAGCTGGTTCTATATAGATAGGCTCTGGCTCCGAAAAATCGCTATGCCCCTTACCTGTCTTGTGAGACATATAGCCCACCAGTACTTTCTCGTTGGTAAATCGTGCTGTAATACGTTGGGCATTGGTTAGATCGCCACCTCCATTATTGCGCACGTCGATGATAAGACCATTACAAATATCGAGATAGCGCAGCATCTCACTCAGTGAATTATTACCGATGCCTGAAGAGAAACTGGTGCAGGTAACATAGCCGATGTTATCGTCGAGAATGCGGTAGCGCAAGCCGCCACCGATACGGTACTCATGTCCTAAGTATTTTTCCACCAGTTCTTCGCTGTAGTTGCGTGGGTAGTCTTCATACCAGTTCCAGTAGCGTGCCGTGTTGTGATAGGCATAAAGGTTTACATGACCGTCTTTCAGTTCTGCCAGCATATTGCCCAGAATCTGAAAAAGTTTGTCGTTGTTCAGGTCATCGGTGATATAGGGTTGATACTGCCTTTTCACAGCATCCCAATCTATTTGCTTGTATTCGAGGAAACAGTAGTGCTCGTCGATGATTTTCCACAATGCCTCGAAGTTGCCCATAGGAGAGTCGGCATAGTTCTCCTCACGTACACAAGAGGTGAGCAACATTAGCGGTACTATCAGCAACAACAGACGTTTCATAGTTTTTGGAAGCGTTTGACTACGCCAATCATGAAGATGTGGCTGTAGATGTGTGACTTAATCTGGTTGACGTGTGCCTGTTGTGCATCCCACACATAAGTAAAGCGCAGGGTGACTTTGCCAACGGGATAGTCGGCCGACAACATCTGACGGAGCGAAGGACTGCTGAAAGGTGTTGTGACTTTCACTGTACCACCTCGTTCGCCGATGGAGAATATCTCGTAGTAAGACTGTCCGTAGTGGGGCATGAACATCAAACCCAAAAGGGGCAGACTAGCTTGGTAGCGCAAGGTAAGTGGTCGATTTTTAACTTGCAGGTTCCACAATGCCATAACGGATGCGTCGATAGATCCATGTGCTCTGAGTGACACAGGGTTATTGCCATTGCGCATATTGTAGGTAAAGCCTCCGTTAAGGTCGGCTGTTCCGCCTAAAAGCAAGTTGAAATTGTGGGTAAGTGGCTGACGGTAGTACCAACCATAGTTCCAGTTGGCTAGGGCTGTGGCCGTCTTGTTGTTTTCGGCACGGTTATCGGTATAGCCGAAGTTGCCTTGGAAGTAGGTCTGCTGCCATATTTTACCCTCCATCAGTTTTGTCTGATGAAGCGTCTCACGAGAGAAACGCACTTCCCATCCTTTGTAGGTTTCGGGGGAAAGGTAGGTGTCTTGCAAGGAAGTGAACCCCAAACCATAGGAGGTAGCACGGGTGTAGATGGGACCCTCCTGTGCTTTTGCTCTCCATGAAACGAGCAAGAGCAAGATAGATAATATGTAATATTTATATGTCAATCTTCAAATAGTTTCATCTGTCCTGTCAACTCATCTAAGATGTCGCCATTGCTCTTGTCTGCATCAGGATCCTCTACCTCTATTTGCTCATCAGCGGAAGTCGGTTCGGCAAGAGGTTCCGGGAAGCGAGTAGGTTCCAGTTCCTTGACGTTTTTGATGGTATAGGTAGTGAGACGCTTGCCTTTAGCCTTGTAACCCTTGATGGCAATAAACTCGTCAGCATCCACTTCTATCTTACCTCGGAAAGCATCGCCGCCACCGAATGTTACTAAGAAACGAGCATAATACTGGTCGCTGAGCATCAGCAGACGGTTTTCGGGATTATCGCCCAAATAGTTCTGCTTGCGGTTGGTAGCCTCGAAGTTGAATCGCTTGACGTATGGGAACCCTTTCTGTGACTCGTCGTAGAGTACCGCCGTCCAAACCTTATGCGGGTCAAATTTCTCAATCACCCGGATATTGTCGTCATAATGGTTGTTGGTGTCGAAGTCGGTAGTATAGAAATCACCATTCTCCAGTATCACCAAAATCAATTCACCGTCCATAAATTCACCCAGGTACTTGCCATGGCCGTCGTAATTAAGGCGTTTCACATCCTCATCGAACCATACTTCACGGCCTCCCAACGTAGAGACACCATGTGCCTTGAGTGTGATGCGGTGGATGGGGAATTTGGTAAGGATGTTACCCATCGCCTGACGACCTTTAATGAGAATCTGGCTGAAGTCTTGTTCGAGGACAAGATTCTTCAAGCGTTGGTTGGGCTTCAACGTTACCTTGATGATTTCTGCTTCACCATTGGGGTTGGCAGTAAAATAGAGCATACGTGAGCTCTCTTTACCCTGAGTAATAGTATATTCACGATCGTGCACCACTGCTGTTATGGCAAAGCGTTTCATAAAGTTCCAACCATTTTTGCCATCACGATACACCACGTTGTAGATGGTGCGTTTGTCATTCTTATTGAAGAGGGCGATGTAGTAAATGTCCTTGCCGATAAACTTCTTGTCAGCAACTGAAGTCACCACATAGCGACCATCTCTAAAGAACACAATCACGTCGTCGAGGTTAGAGCAGTTGCAAACAAACTCTTCCTTCTTCATTTGTGAGCCAAAGCCGATGAAACCTTCTTCACGATTGACATACAGCTTTTCGGTGGCTTCGATGACGCGTGCAGAGTCTATGACATCGAAGTTGCGCACCTCCGTACGGCGTGGGAACTGTGCGCCATATTTCTTCTTCAACTTCTGGAACCAGTTAGCAGTATATTCTATCAAGTCAGCTAACAGCTTGTCTATTTCCTCAATGTCGGCCTTCATCTTCACGATGGCCTCTTCTGCTTTGTCAGAGTTGAACTTCAGAATGCGTCCCATCTTGATCTCCAAGAGTTTCAGGATATCTTCCTTGGTTACCTCGCGTACCATATAAGGATAAAAAGGCGTGAGTCGATCGTCGATGTGTTCACAAGCAGCATCTATGCTTTGCGCCTCTTCAAACTTTTTGTCCTTGTAGATGCGCTCTTCGATAAATATCTTCTCCAATGAAGCGAAATGCAGTTGTTCGAGTATCTCACCCTTCTTGATTTCCAGTTCTCTGCGCAACAACTCTTTTGTATTATCCACCGATCGACGCAACACATCGCTGACGGTAAGGAATTGCGGCTTGCGCTCGTCGATAACGCAGCAGTTGGGAGAGATATTGATTTCGCAATCGGTAAATGCATAGAGGGCATCGATGGTCTTGTCGGACGATACACCACTCTGCAAATGTACCAATATCTCTACATTGGCAGAGGTAAGGTCTTCCACCTGCTTCACCTTGATCTTGCCTTTATCGTTTGCTTTCACAATAGAGTCGCACACATTCGCCACCGTACGACCGAAGGGCAATTCACGAATGGCCAGTGTGTGGTTATCCACTTTTTCAATCTTAGCACGTACACGCACACTACCACCACGTTCGCCATCGTTGTATTTAGATACTTCAATGGCTCCACCCGTCTGAAAATCTGGGTAGAGTTTGAAATCCTCACCATGCAGGTAGCTCACGGCAGCATCGCAAATCTCATTAAAATTGTGTGGCAAAATCTTTGATGACAAGCCTACGGCAATACCTTCCACGCCCTGTGCCAGTAACAACGGGAACTTGACAGGTAGGTTCACAGGCTCTTCGTTGCGACCATCATAAGAGAACTGCCACTCGGTGGTCTTGGGGTTAAATACCACTTCCTTTGCGAAGTTGGTTAAACGAGCCTCGATATATCGGGGAGCCGCAGCTCCGTCGCCAGTAAGGATATTACCCCAGTTACCTTGGGTGTCAATCAGCATTTCTTTCTGTCCTAACTGCACCAGGGCATCACCAATGGATGCGTCGCCGTGGGGGTGAAATTTCATAGTTTCGCCCACAATACCCGCCACTTTGTTGTAGCGTCCATCTTCCATGCGCCACATGGTGTGCAGGATACGGCGTTGTACCGGCTTGAGGCCGTCAATGATGTGTGGGACGGCTCTTTCTAGAATTACATAAGAGGCGTAATCCAAGAACCAGCTCTCGTACATGCCGCTCAATTGATGCTTGGCATTGGCATCGTGGGTGTCGGTAGGTTTGTAATCAGAGTGCCCTGTAGCTTCGTCAGCAGTGAAGTCGTCGATGGGCTTATCAGTGTCTTTACTCATAAAATAGTCCTAAATTTGTGCAAATATAAAGAAAATTGTAGAATTATTTGAATGGAAAGCAGTATCTTTGTGGCAATTTTATGAATTATGTGTAAAAATTGAAAGATATGGCACAAGAAGATGTTTTCAAAAAGATTGTTGCTCACTGCAAAGAATATGGTTTTGTGTTTCCAAGTAGTGATATTTATGATGGCCTGGCAGCTGTGTATGACTATGGCCAGAATGGTGTAGAATTGAAAAACAACATCAAGCAGTATTGGTGGCAGAGCATGGTATTGTTGCACGACAATATCGTGGGTATCGACTCAGCTATCTTTATGCATCCAACAATATGGAAAGCCAGCGGACACGTTGACGCATTTAATGACCCATTGATAGACAACCGTGATTCTAAAAAACGCTATCGTGCTGATGTACTAATTGAGGACGAGATAGCAAAATATGATGATAAGATTGACAAGGAAGTAGCAAAAGCTGCTAAGCGATTCAAGGAAAACTTTGATGAGGCTAAGTATCGTGCTACCAGTCCTAAGGTGTTGGAACTGCAAGAGAAACGTGACGCTTTACATGCTCGCTATAGTGCAGCTATGAACGCGATGGATCTGGACGAGCTGCGTCAGATTATCCTTGATGAAGAGATTGTTTGTCCTATCAGCGGTACCAGAAACTGGACAGAGGTTCGTCAGTTCAACTTGATGTTCTCTACTGAGATGGGATCTACGGCTGATGGCGCCATGAAAGTATATTTACGTCCTGAAACGGCTCAGGGTATCTTTGTGAACTACCTGAACGTACAGAAGACTGGTCGTATGAAAGTGCCTTTCGGTATTGCCCAGATTGGTAAAGCTTTCCGCAACGAGATTGTAGCTCGTCAGTTCATCTTCCGTATGAGGGAGTTCGAGCAGATGGAGATGCAGTTCTTCGTTCGTCCTGGCACTGAGATGGAGTGGTTCAGCAAGTGGAAAGAAACCCGTATGAAGTGGCATCAGGCATTGGGCTTCGGAGCTGATCACTATCGTTTCCACGATCACGAAAAACTGGCTCACTATGCCAACGCTGCTACCGATGTGGAGTTCCTGATGCCATTTGGTTTCAAGGAGGTAGAGGGTATACATAGTCGCACTAACTTCGACCTCAGTCAGCATGAGAAATATTCTGGCAAGAGCATCAAGTATTTCGATCCAGAGACCAATGAGAGCTATACTCCATTTGTGATAGAGACAAGTATAGGTGTTGACCGTATGTTCTTGAGCGTGATGAGCGCTGCTTATACCGAAGAACAACTCGAGAACGGGGAGACACGCGTGGTGCTGAAGTTGCCTGCAGCGTTGGCTCCTGTGAAGTTGGCTGTGTTGCCTTTAGTAAAGAAGGATGGTCTGCCTGAGAAGGCTCGTGAAATCGTAAACGATTTGAAGTTCCACTTTAATACCATCTATGACGAGAAAGATAGTATCGGCAAGCGTTATCGTCGTCAAGATGCAGTGGGTACTCCATACTGTGTAACAGTTGACCATGACACATTGAACGATAACTGCGTGACCTTGCGTAATCGCGATACTATGCAGCAGGAGCGTGTGGCTATTAGCGACTTGAATAGTATTATTGCCGACCGTGTGAGCATCACCAGTTTGTTGAAGAAATTACAATAACCCATGAAAATAATCAAAAGACATACCCTTCGTACTGTGGCAAGTGTGCTGCTATTGAGTCTGATGGCTGTGGCAACCATTGCTTGCCAGGAAATCAAGGAGCCGAGCGAGTATGATAACTGGGAAGACCGCAACCAGGCATTTGTTGATTCTATCAGTGACCTGGCTGCTGGCAGAGTGGTCGTTTCTGCTGCTGATGCCGATGCCATGCAAGTGGGTACCTATTATGCCATTGAGACAAGTGCCAGCACCAACTACAAACTTCAGTATATCTACGTGAAGAAGTTGTTGGCTAATACTGATGGACTTCGTCCCTACTATACGGATGCTGCTTCTGTTTATTATTTTGGTACGAATATCTTAGGTGAACGATTCGATGGCAATTTCACGGGCTTTACTGCGATAGATAAAAGAACGCTGGATGGTCATGAAAACCTGCCTACGCAGTTTAATACACCTTCTGTTTTCTACATTGACGGCTCAATTATTGCTGGTTGGAAGACGGCTTTGCAGTATATGCGTGAGGGGGAGCGTTGGATGGTGTTTATCCCTTATCAGAGTGCTTATGGCAAGAGTGGCAGCGGTACTATCTTGGGGTATTCGATGTTGTGTTTTGACATGCTGCTTGATGGAGTAATCAGGTTATAATTCCCTCCGTATAAAAGTAAACCCCGCCATTGGCGGGGTTTCTTATTTTTAGACAATCAGCTTCGAGTTGGTAATGAACTGGATGATGTTTCTCACCTCCGGACAATCTTCAATCTCTGCCTTAATACGGATAGCAGCATCTTGTGCGCTGATGTTGCCATGATAGAGGATGAGGTAAGCATTCATAACATGACGCAAGGTAGTGTCATCCATTGGCTGGAAGGTGTTCTTCTGTAAAATTACGGTATTTACACCGTGGTAAGCAGCTGGGTTGCCCTTCACCATAATGTATGGAGGCACATCCTTGCGCAGACGGGTTCCTGACAGAATGAGTGTCCAATTACCGATGTGTACATCTTCATACAAGATGACCGCATTACTCAGCACGTTGTAACTCTCGAGGACACAGTTACCGCCAATGATGGTTTTCAGACCCACCATTACATAGTCTTTCAGTACGGCTCCATGACAGATATGCACACCATCCATCAGGTGGCAGTTACTTCCGATGCGAGTGGCATGACCAGCGTTAGTGGCACGTGCAATGACCACATTCTCGCGGATATCGTTGTCGTCACCAATAATCACTTCTGTCTTGTCGCCCTTATATTTCAAATCCTGAGGCTCTGTTCCTAATACGGCGCCATGGTGTATCTTGTTACGGTTGCCCATGCGGGTACCGTCCAGTATCGTTGCATGTGCGTAGATGTAGCAATCATCACCAATCACTACATCGTCTGCTATATATGCGAAAGGCTCTACGGTGACGTTCTTGCCCAGTTTCGCACCTTTACCTATATATGCTAATTCACTAATCATGATAAACAAAATATATTGCCCCTATTACTCTTCAGAGAAAGGAGAGTTAGGGGGTAGGTTAATTATTAATTATTACCTCCACCCAGAGCTGTGTAAAGACTTATAACAGCTTGCATACGGTCGTAGGTATCTGATATTTCAGACAGCTGAGCAGTCAAATAAGACTGCTGGGCAGTAAGAACTTCCAAATATGAGGCAGTACCCAACTCGAAAAGGTCAGCTGTATATTCAGATGCCTTTCTTGCAGATTCCACCTGTTCCTTGCGAGACACTGATTTCTCAGTGTTCATCTGGTACTTATAAAGGGCATTGCTCACTTCGTTGCCTGCTTTCAGCAAAGTAGTCTGGAATGTCAGCTTGGCTTTTTCTTCATTGGCCTTGGCAGCCTTAAGACCAGCAATCAACTTGCCTCTTGCAAACAAAGGCTGAGTAATGCCTGCCATCAAGGTGGTCATAAATTTGCCTGGATTGACTACCTGACCTAAGTTGTTGGTCCATGCTTCCTGACCAGTAATTGTAAGCTGGGGGAAGAAAGCTGCACGAGCACTATTGGTATCATAGTAGCAGGCTGCCAACGACATTTCAGCTGCCTTTACATCAGGACGATTGGAAAGCATCTGCACGGGTACACCTGTCTCAAAGCTAGTGGGCAACTGCTGAGCATCGAATGTGGTACGTGGGATTTCTTGACCAGGTACATTCAGTATCAGACACAGAGAGTTCTCCGTTTCGCGGATTGTCTGCTTGATGGCAGGGAGTGATGCTAAAACCTGAGAATAGGCTGCTCGGCCCTGCTCAAGGGCAGCACCATTGGTCAATCCTGCTTCTTGAAATGCCTCTATGGTTTCAACGCTACGTCTTAAAAGATCTGCCGTTTCTGTACTAATTTCCAACTGACGATCAAGCATTAGCAGGGTGTAATACAAATTAGCTACACCTGCAATGATGTTGGCTTTCACAGCCTGCTCGTAGTACTGAGCCTGCTCATATGTTACCTTTGCCTTGCGGTTAGGGTTCAACAATTGTCCGAAAAGGTCAATCTGCCAAGAGGCAGCCACTGGTACGGAATATGTCCATACGCTGGTCTGCATGGCATAGTTGAAAGTACCTTGTGGGGAGAGCGTCAGACTAGGTAGATATGCCAAGCGAGCTGCAGTCAGTGATGCATGTGCCTGTTCAACCGTTAGTTGTGCACTGCGAATATCGGCATTGTTCTCCAAAGCCTGTTCAATGATAGCCTGTAACTGAGTATCGGTAAACACCTCACGCCAAGGCATATCACCAAAAGTTGTACCAGCTACGGCTTTTAGCGTGTCGGTGTCCGACAGAGGATCGCGATATAAGCCATCGGTCACCAGGTCTTCTGGCCTTTCATAAGCTTTGTAGATGCGGCAGCTGCTCATCATCACTGCCGCGCCTACCATACATATAATAATACTTTTCTTCATAGATAGTCCTTATTTAGTATATTGTGCAATCTCAGGAGTAGCGTCAGAGTTGTCGATGTCAGACCATTCAATAGGTTTCACCTTCTCCTGCAAGTGCTGGAATACCACAAATAACATCGGCACGAAGAAAATCTGCAGAATCATACCGATCAACATACCGCCTACAGCTGCGGCACCTAAGGTACGGTTACCATGAGCACCTACACCGAATGCAAACATCAGAGGCAACAGACCCACAATCATAGCGAGTGAAGTCATCAAGATAGGACGCAGACGAGCAGCAGCACCTAATACTGCAGCCTTTGACAAGCTCATGCCTTGCTTTCTGCGGTCAAGGGCAAACTCCACAATCAGGATAGCGTTCTTTGCCAACAGACCCATCAGCATGATCAGTGCAATCTGCATGTAGATATCGTTAGACATAGATCCCATGATCATCTGCAAGATAGAGAACGAACCGATGGCACTCATGATGTTCACAAAGATGAAGCTACCCATCAAACCGAATGGAACTGATAGTAACACAGCCAACGGTAGGATGTAACTCTCGTACTGTGCACTCAACAACAGATATACAAATACGAAGCAGAGCAGGAAGATAATGGCAGTAGTACTACCACTAGTTTCAGCCTCTTCACGTGCCAAACCTCCTAGCTCATATCCAAAGCCTGGAGGCATGGTCTCTGCTACCTCAGCGATGGCGTTCAAAGCCTCTCCAGAGGTATAGCCGGCAGCAGGAGAAACCATAACGGTCATTGATGTGTACATGTTGAAGCGATTGATGACATCAGGTCCATATACCTTTTTCATCGTGAAGAACTGGCTGATAGGAGCCATCTCGCCAGCATTGTTCTTGACCTTGATGTTCTTAAGCGTTTCCAAATCCTTGGTAGCCTCAGGGTCTGCCTGCACCATCACACGGTACATACGTCCGAAACGGTTGAAGTTGGAAGCGTACAAACCACCATAGTAGCCCTGCATAGCTGTCAGAATGGTGGCAGGACTCACGCCTGCACGTTTACAAGCAGCTGCATCGATATCCATCTCATACTGAGGGAAGTCTGGACTGAAAGACGTACGAGCCGAGTTGATTTCAGGACGAGCCTCCAAAGCAGCATCATATTCGTTTACCACCTGGAAGAAATTGTCCAGCGTACCACCTGTCTTATCCTGCATGTACAGCTGGATGTCGCTCGACATAGAATAACCCTGAATCATAGGTGGCTGGAAGAACAGTACCTGTGCCTCTGGGATAATCTTCTGAGCACGCATATATAAAGTAATGAAAACCAACTGTGAGTTCTGCATCAAACCACGCTCTTCAAAGTCCTTCAACTTGATGATGAACGAGCCGTATGATGGACCGCTGCCACCAGTGAAGCTAAAACCGGAAATCATTGTGCGGCTCTGTACAGCTGGTTCTGCAGCAATAAGGCTATCCACACGCAGCATAATCTCGATAGAGCGTTCTTGCGAGGTACCAGCTGGTAAAGTTACCGTACCCATTAATGTACCGGTATCTTCATTAGGTACCATTCCTGATGGGGTGGTTTGCATCAACAGTATTAAAGCGATGATAGAAGCTGCCACGATACCCAAAGATAGCTTCTTGTGCTCAATGAAATATGCTACACGTTTCTTGTATTTCTCTAAGATATTGTCATACCATCGGTTGAAACCACGGTGGAATTTCTCTACACGGCTGGGTTCCTTCTCTTCTTCGCCTTCCTCATGTTTCTTGTGAGGTTTTAGGAAGATGGCGCATAGTGCAGGACTCAGTGTCAACGCGTTGATAGCGGAGAAACCTATGGCGATGGCCATGGTCATACCGAACTGCTGATAGAAGGCACCAGCCGTACCACTCATGAAGCTCACGGGGATGAACACAGACATCATGACCAAGGTGATAGACAAGATGGCGCTTGCCAACTCGCGCATGGCATCGATACTTGCCTGCTTAGCTGAAGTATAGCCTTGGTCAAGCTTGGCGTGCACACCCTCCACCACCACAATCGCATCATCGACCACAATCGCAATGGCGAGCACCAACGCCGAGAGTGTCAGCAAGTTCAAGCTGAAGCCAATGACATACAAGAGGAAGAAGGTACCAATCAATGCCACTGGGATGGCGATGGCAGGAATCAGCGTTGAGCGGAAGTCCTGTAGGAAAATATATACCACAATGAACACTAGAATGAACGCCTCGATCAAGGTCTTGATCACCTCATAGATAGAAGCAAACAAGAATTCGTTCACACTCTGTGCAATATTAATCTTCAAGCCAGCCGGCAAACGGCCTTCGTACTGTGCTAACGCTTTCTCGATACCTTGAACGGCTTCTGTAGCGTTAGAGCCTGGCAACTGCATGGCAATGGCGGTAACGGCTTTATGACCATTTACACGGTTAAAGAACGAGTAGGTAGTACGACCTAAATCAACCGTTGCCACATCTTTAATGCGCAGTAAACTACCGTCATCGAGCGATTTCAGCACGATATCCTCAAATTCCTCTGGCGTCTGCAAACGACCTTTGTAGCGGATGGTATATTGGTACGTCTGGTTGCTTTGCTGTCCAAACTGACCTGGAGCCGCTTCCACGTTTTGCTCAGCCAAAGCATTGGAAATATCGGTTGGCATCAAGCCATACTGTGCCATGATTTCTGGCTTCAGCCATATACGCATAGCATATTCCACACCCATTACCTGAGTGTCACCTACACCCTTGATACGCTGTATCTCAGGCAAGATGTTGATAGAGGCGTAGTTTTCTATAAACTCGGTAGTATGGGTATCACTCTCGTCATAGAGTGAGAATATAAGCAGCATAGAAGTCTGACGCTTCATGGTCATAATACCCACACGCGTCACTTCGGCTGGCATCAGACCTTGCGCCATTGACACACGGTTCTGTACATGGATGGCAGCCATATCGGGGTCGGTACCCTGCTTGAAGGTAATCGTAATCTGTGCCGTACCGCTATTGGAAGCAGATGAGCTCATGTACATCATGTTCTCCACACCATTGATTTGGTTTTCCAGCGGAGCCACCACTGCATTCAATACCGTCTGGGCGTTTGCACCAGGATAGTTGGTATAAACCATGATGGTAGGCGGTGCGATGTTCGGATACTGGGTGATTGGCAACTGGCTCAATCCTATGAAACCCAATATTACGATCACGATAGAGATCACTGTACTGAGTACCGGCCTATTTATAAATCTATCTAAATTCATATTTTAATTGATGATTGAGAATGGATAATTGATAATTGCATGTTGCATGAGATTATTAATCATTATCTATTATCCGTTATTACTGCATTGCACTCTGCAAGTTGCCTTCTTTCTGGTCCTTTAGGTTCTGCTGATAGATATCTTCTTTTTCAGCAGAGGTAATGGGCTGAATCATGGCACCGTCGCGTAGGGTCTGGATGCCTTCAACAGCAATCTTGTCGCCAGCTTTCAAGCCACCTAATACCACGAAACTTTTACCATCGGCTACAGGATGAACATCAATCTCGGTAGTCTTTACTGTATTGTCAGATTGTAGCAGATATACAAAATGTTTGTCTTGTACCTCGAACGTAGCGCTCTGTGGCACCAGAATAATATTCTCCAGGTCATTTGGGAAAACCACGTTGACGGTAGAACCACGACGCAGCACCTTCTTGGGGTTAGGGAAAAGGGCACGCAGGTTTACAGAACCTGTAGTCATGTCAATATCACCACTGATGGTCTCTACATGACCAGTTTCGCTGTAGATAGAGCCGTCGATGAGTTGCAGGCGTACCTCTGGGAAACTCTTCAAGATGTCATCGGCACCATTGCTTTCTGTCATCTGCAGCAGTTCACGCTCTGTCATACTAAAATAAGCATACATGTTACTCAGGTCGCTAACAGTGGTCAGTGGCTGTGCTGATGAAGGACTAACCAAACTTCCTAAACGATAAGGAATTTGACCAACCACACCATCAGTAGGGCTGGTAACGGTAGTATATTGTAAGTTTTTCTGTGCATTCGTCAACGCAGCTTCAGCCTGAGCCAGACCTGCTTTAGCACTTGCCAGCTGGTTCTCCTGCATCTGCAGGTCGTAGTCGCTGGTGATATTCTTCTCGTTCAGTCGTCTGCGGTTGTCAACAGTTAGTTGTTGGGTAGCCACGGTAGCCTTGGCACTCTCAACAGCTGCCTTAGCTTGATTCACCGCTGCCTGATACTGGGTCTGATCAATGGTGAACAGCACTTGTCCGCGTCTTACAAATGAACCTTCATCTACATGAAGGTGAGTAATAAATCCGCTTACCATAGGGCGGATGTCAACGTCTTGCTTACCCTTGATGGTAGCAGGATAAGAGTTTGTCAAATGAGAGGTTGTAGTGCTCATAGTCATCACAGTAATCTTAGGTGCATTGCCACCTGCCTGTGAACTGCCTCCACCTCCGCAGCTGCTTAGCAAAACTATACAGCTAGCAGCCAATAAAATTAATCTACTCTTCATAAACTAATGTTAATGTATTGTTTTGTTACTATTATTTCCAAAATCGAGTGAACCTTTTAAGTTCCACCATATATTGTTTAAGATGCAAAGGTACTTAAATTATCGTTCTTGACAATGACTTTAATCTTATTTTACTTATTTTTCCACCTTTTAGAGTATTTTTTGCTCCAGATGGAACAATAATTCAGCAAGAACCTTTATTTTTGCACCATGTTTTATTTTAACTGCAAATATGCAACCCGTTTGTTGAGGCGTGGCACACTACCTTTAACGGCAGTGGCAGTATTTCTTTATTCATGTGCCAGTGTGGGTACATTGGGAGGAGGCGACTATGACGAGACTCCTCCAAAGTTTCTCAAAGGTAAACCCATGCCCAATGAACTGAACGCATCGCAGAAACGTATCACCATTGAGTTTGATGAATACATCAAGTTAGATAAGCCGCAAGAAAAGATTGTTATTTCACCTCCCCAGGTACAACAGGCGAATGTACGTGCCAGTGGCAAGAAAGTTTTGATTGACTTGCAAGATACCCTTATTCCCAACACCACTTACACTATTGATTTCGGTGATGCCATACAAGACAACAACGAAGGCAATCCATTAGAGAATTTTGTTTATACTTTCTCAACCGGCGAACGCCTCGATACAATGGAGGTGGCAGGTACCATACTGAATGCGATGAACCTGGAACCTATCAAAGGTATGATGGTAGGCCTTCATGCCGATTTGACCGACTCTGCATTCACTTCTAAACCTTTCGACCGTGTAGGACGCACCGATAGTCGTGGACGATTTACTATCAAGGGAGTGGCTCCTGGCGAATACCATATTTTTGGTTTGCAAGAAAACGACCAGAACTACTATTATTCCCAACCTACTGAGATGGTGGCATTTGATGATTCTTTGGTAATACCTTCCTTAGAACTGCGCATGCGACAGGATACCACATGGATTGACTCATTGGTCATTGATACCATCATTGATAGGCAATACACGCATTATCTGCCTGACAAGCTGATCTTGAAGGCGTTTTTGAACAATAAGAAAGACCAGCGCTTGGCAAAGTCTGAGCGTACCACAAAGAAAGATTTTACTTTATATTTTACAGCTCCTGCCGATACATTCCCAACTATCCGAGGTATAAACTTCGATGAAAAGGACGCTTTTGTTATCGAACGACTCACCGATCGTATAGATACCCTTAAGTATTGGATTAAAGATTCACTTATTTTTCAGCTCGATACTCTCCAGATGGAGGTCACTTATCTTTATACCGATTCTTTGAAAGAATTGGTGCCTCGTACCGATACCTTACGTTTGGCTTCAAGAGAGAAACCAAAGAGTGAGCGAGAGTTGCAGAAAGAAAAAGAAGACAAAGAAAAAGAGGAGAAACGCCGTCGTGAACGCGGTGATACTCTCAATGTGGAGCCCAAGATTGAATTTTTGTCTGTTGACATCTATGCACCATCGAGTGTAGATGTATATGACTACCTCACTCTTACCTTCCCTGAACCTGTAGCAAGCCTTGATTCCACAGCTTTCCATCTTTTGCAGAAGGTTGACACCTTGTGGCAGGATGTTCCTTTTGAGCTCCAGCCTGATAGCCTCAGTATTAGGGTATTTAATATCTATGCCGATTGGAAACCAGGAGAAAGCTACTCGCTCCAGGTGGACAGCGCTGCAGTATTTGGCATTTACGGGCGTTTTATTGATAAACAGAAGAAGGACTTCAGTGTGAAGACTTTTGATAGTTACGGTCAAGTGTTCTTTAATATCAGTGGAGCTGAGGAAGGCGATTTTGTAGAGTTGTTAGATACAAAAGATGCGGTTGTACGAGCTGAGAGTGTGGTAAACGGCAGGGCTGATTTCTACTACCTTACCCCAGGTAAGTATGCTGCTCGTTTGGTAAGGGATGTCAACCACAATGGGAAATGGGATACTGGCGACTATGCACAGCACCTGCAGCCCGAGGAGGTGTTCTATTATCCGCAGATGATAGAGTTTAAGGCCAACTTCGACGTGTTACAGGATTGGGATCTCAGCGCCAAGACGCCTGACCTTCAGAAACCTGATGAGATAAAGAAACAGAAACCAGAACAACAACGGAACAATAACCGTAACAGGAATAATAACAATCGAAATAATAACAGGAGATAAAAGATTAGGTCTTATCCATCAAAAAAAGTGTAGATGAAGAAATATATCATCATAGGACTTTTAATGGCATTATTGCCTTTGACCTTGCAGGCGCAGTTGTGCGATGTAACTAATACCGCTTTCAAGGCAGGCGAGAATTTGCAATACGATCTTTATTTTGATTGGGGTATCATCTGGAAGAAGGTAGGAAGGGCTTCATTGACCACAGAGAAGACCACCTACCAAGGCCAGCCTGCTTACGATATCCGACTCATGGCCATTGGCAGCAAGGAAGCAGATTTGCTGATGAAATTACGTGATACTCTGCAAGTATATATGTCAGAACGCTTGGAACCCCTATACTATAAGAAAGCCGCTGAGGAAGGAAGTTACTATAGTGTGGACGAGGCTTGGTATAGTCGTGAAGATGGTGTAAGCAAAGTACACCAGCGTCGTACCCGTCCAGGGGTAGCAGATTATACTCCTTTAATAAGTGATGTTGAGGACAGCCGTTGCGTCTATGATATGTTGAGCATCATTGCTCGTGCCCGCAATTTCTCTGTAGAACATTTCATTGAGGGACACAAAACCACCCTGCCTTTGGCTACAGGCCGAGCAGTGGATGATGAAACCCTCACTTGTTTAGGCGATGCCACTGTTAAGGCTAAGGACGGACACAAATATGCTTGCAAGGGCTTCTCTCTTTATGCAGTCACAAAAGAAGGTGATAAGAAAGAAATCCTCCGCTTTTACATCACTGACGATGCCAATCGTCTCCCTATCCGCATTGATATCAACCTCAAGATTGGTTCTGCTAAAGCATATCTTAAGGAGGTAAAGGGCAATGCCCATCCTTTGAGGCCTGTTAAGTAATATCAGGTATCAGCAACACTAAGCGAACAAACAGAAGAATAGTGCAAATTTTGTTACCTAAAAACTTAGCCGAGTTTCAAAATATTTTCTTATCTTTGTTCCCGAATGTAGATGTGGCAAATGGATATTGTATGCTTGCTTGGTGGATTGGTGTTGATTCTGTTGGGAGCTAATTACCTGACAGATGGTGCATCGTCGCTCGCTAAGAATCTTAAAGTATCTGATTTGGTGATAGGTCTGACCGTAGTGGCCTTTGGCACGTCAGCTCCTGAACTGGCTGTATCTATTACATCTGCCCTGAAGGGCAGTGCAGATATCTCTATAGGTAATGTAGTGGGCAGCAACATGTTCAATACTTTGATGATTGTTGGATGTACTGCTTTCTTTGCTCCTATCATTCTCACCAAGAACACCCTGCTCAAGGAGATTCCCCTTTGCATTCTTGCCTCCATAGCGTTGCTTGCTATTTGCAATGATAAAATGCTTGATAATCAGCATCTAGATATAATAAGCCGTACAGACGGCATTTTGTTATTGCTGCTCTTCATCATCTTCATGGTCTATACTTTTTCCATAGCACGACAAAATAACCATGAAGAGGCAGAAGAAGTAAAACAGTTACCCTTGTGGCTGTCCCCTATATATATAATAGGTGGAATGGCGGCTTTGGTGTATGGAGGAAATATTTTTGTTGATGGAGCTACTGGCATAGCTCGCAGTTTAGGTGTCAGTGAGTCTGTCATTGGCTTGACGTTGGTGGCTGGTGGTACTTCACTTCCTGAGTTGGCCACTTCAGTGGTGGCAGCTTTGAAAAAGAGCCCTGAGATGGCGATTGGCAATGTGGTAGGCAGTAATCTTTTTAATATCTTCCTGGTGCTGGGTGTATCAGCTACCATTTCCCCGTTGCATTTGATAGGCATCAACAACTTCGACCTTTGGTCGTTGGTGTTGGCTTGCATATTATTGTGGTTTTTTGGCGTTTTCTACAAAACGCGCACCATTACCCGCATCGAGGGCACCCTTTTGGTGGTATGCTATGTGGCATATACAATTTTAGTGATAATAATGAGTTAAAGAAATATGATAGAGATAAAGAAAGTTGAGACAAAGAGTGAGTTAAAGCAATTCATCCGCTTCAACTACGAGATGTATAAGAACAATCCCTATTCAGTGCCCGATTTGTATGAAGACATGCTCAACACCTTTAATCGCGAGAAGAACGGAGCATTCGAATTCTGTGAGGCCGATTATTTCCTGGCTTTCAAGGATGGGAAGCTGGTGGGACGTGTGGCAGCCATTATCAATCACAAGGCCAATGATACTTGGAATACCAAGAACGTTCGTTTCGGATGGATTGACTTTATTGATGATCTCGAGGTGTCGGAGGCTTTGCTAAAGACTGTTGAGCAGTGGGGTAAGGAACGTGGTATGACGCATATCCAAGGTCCTTTGGGCTTTACCGATATGGATGCCGAAGGTATGCTGATAGAAGGTTTCGACCAATTAGGCACTATGGCGACCATTTATAACTACCCTTATTATCCACAGCACATGGAGAAGTTGGGTTTTGCCAAGGATGCTGACTGGATAGAGATGCAGCTGTTTATGCCAGAAGATAGTCAGGTGCCAGAGAAGCACAAGCGCATTTCTGAGATGGTGATGAAACGCTACAACTTACGCATCAAGAAATACACATCTAGCAAGAAAATACGTGAGGAGTATGGAGAAGCAATCTTTGAGCTGATTAACGAAGCTTTTGCACCTCTCTATGGCTATTCAGCACTTTCACCCCGACAAATCAAACAGTATATCGATATGTATCTGCCCATCGTCGATCTGCGCATGATTTCCTTGATAGTAGATGAAAAAGACCAGTTGGTGGGCGCTGGACTTTCGATGCCATCTCTATCAAGAGCGTTGCAGAAGGCTAAAGGCAAGCTTTTCCCCTTTGGTTGGTACCATCTGGCCAAGGTGTTATATTTGCACAAGTATGGCGATTGCCTAGATTTGTTGCTGGTAGCTGTGAAGCCAGAATATCAGAATAAAGGCGTGAATGCGCTGTTGTTCTACGACTTGATCCCTGTCTATGCCAAGTTAGGTTTCAAATATGCTGAGAGCAATGTGGAGTTGGAAACAAACGATAAGGTACAGGCGCAATGGAGCTATTTCGAGCACAGGGTACATAAACGCAGAAGATCATTTATCAAACCAATTGAGAATTGAGACTTTCTGGAGCAGCGTGGGCAGAGCCAAGCTTGTTTGAGCTATGGCCGAGTCGCAACAGAATTGTTACAAAGGATAATTGAAAATTGAGAATAGTTACGAAGTAAAATTTATAATGAGCGAAGAGGTTAATAATGGTCAATGGTCCATGGTCAGCGGTCAAACGCCTGTAGATTATACAGACGAGAACATCCGCCATTTGGATGACATGGATCATATCCGAATGCGTTCGGGTATGTATATCGGTCGCCTGGGAGACGGTTCGCAGTCTGATGACGGTATCTATGTATTACTGAAAGAAACGGTTGACAATAGTATCGACGAATTCAAGATGGGAGCGGGCAATCGTATTGAAGTGACCATTGAAGACAACCTTCGTGTGAGTGTGCGCGACTATGGAAGAGGTATTCCACAAGGCAAGATGGTGGAAGCCGTGAGTAAATTGAATACAGGTGGTAAGTATGACAGCAAGGCATTTAAGAAAAGTGTGGGACTTAATGGTGTAGGTTTGAAGGCTGTCAATGCCCTTAGCACCCATTTCGAGGTACGTAGTTTTCGCGATGGAATGGTACGAATTGCCAAGTTTGAGTGTGGCAAATTGGTGAGTGACGTTACTGAGCCCACTGACGAACCTACAGGTACTTATGTCTATTTCGAGCCTGACAACTCCCTCTTTACCGGCTACACCTATCATAACGATACAGTGGAGAACCTGCTCAAGAACTATACTTATCTGAACACAGGTCTTTCCATCTTGTATAACGGGCAGAAGATCCTATCTCGTCATGGTCTGGAAGACCTGCTGAAAGACAATATGACGATGGATGGCCTGTATGATATCGTCCACCTGAAGGGTGTTGACATCGAACTGGCTTTTACCCACACCAACCAGTATGGTGAGGAGTATTACTCTTTCGTCAACGGTCAGCACACTACCCAGGGCGGAACCCACCAGAGTGCATTGAAAGAACATCTGGCCCGTACCATTAAGGAATTTTACAACAAGAACTTTGAATATAGCGACATCCGTAATGGATTGGTAGCTGCCATAGCTATCAATGTTGAGGAGCCTCAGTTTGAAGGACAAACCAAGACTAAACTTGGTTCTACGCTGATGGAGCCAGATGGAGTGACCATCAATAAGTATATAGCCGACTTCGTGAAGCAGGAGGTAGATAACTACCTGCACAAGAACCCCATCATGACAGAGGCCATGCTGCAGAAAATTCAGGCTTCCGAAAAAGAGCGCAAGGCGATAGCGGGTGTGACTAAGTTAGCGCGTGAGCGTGCCAAGAAGGCCAACCTGCATAATAGTAAGTTGCGCGATTGCCGTTATCACCTCAATGACGGCAAGGGAAAGCCCCAAGAAGAGCAGTCTTGCATCTTCATCACAGAGGGTTTGTCGGCAAGTGGCTCCATTACCAAGAGTCGTGATGTCAACACCCAGGCGGTGTTTAGTTTGCGAGGCAAACCACTTAACTCTTACGGTCTGACCAAGAAAGTAGTATATGAGAACGAGGAGTTCAACCTGTTGCAAGCAGCCCTTAATATCGAGGACGGTCTTGATGGCTTGAGATATAACAAAGTGATAGTAGCCACCGATGCCGATGTTGATGGTATGCACATCCGTCTGCTGATGATTACCTTCTTCCTGCAGTTCTTCCCCGATCTCATCAAGAAGGGACATGTCTATATTTTGCAAACGCCGTTATTCCGTGTACGAAACAAGAAAAAAACCACTTATTGCTATACGGAAGACGAGCGTGTGAAAGCCATCAAGAAGTTAGGCCCTAAACCAGAAATTACCCGATTCAAGGGTTTGGGCGAAATTGACCCCGATGAGTTCAAGAACTTCATTGGCGAAGATATGCGCTTGGAGCAGGTCAACCTGCACAAAACCGACTTGGTAAAAGAGCTGTTGGCATTCTACATGGGCAAGAACACCATGGAGCGTCAATCATTCATCATCAACAACCTGGTGATTGAAGAAGATTTGGTAACCGAAGATTTCATGTTATGAGCAAAGCATTATTCCCCGGCACTTTTGACCCATTCACCATTGGTCATGATGCCATAGTGAAGCGTATTCTTACCTTTATGGACGAGGTTGTGATAGTCATTGTCAGCAACCCCGACAAGCATGCCTTGTTCTCGGCAGAAGAGCGAGAGCGTATGATTAGCGACCTGTATAAGGATGACCCCCGTATTAAGGTGTTGTCGTTTGAAGGTGCTACACCTGATATTGCTATTGAGGTAGGGGCTAATGCTATTGTGAGAGGCGTTCGCAGTGTGAAGGATTTTGAATACGAGGAGAATCTGGCGTTCATCTATAAGAAGATGTGCGGCATTGAGACCATCCTGCTATATACTGACCCAGAATTGGCTTGTGTCAGCTCGTCTATCGTCCGGGAGATGATAAAGTTTGGCAAAGACCCAAGCGAGTTTGTTCCGTTTAAGTTGAAAGTTAATAGTTAAAGATGGCAGATAATAAGACAATGAGAAAATTACTATTCATAGGATTATTGACCACAATAACACTATCTACCTATTCGCAAACCACATCCCGCATGGCCATGCGCAAGCTCAACATGGCGGAATATGCCATCAGTCAGCTCTATGTTGACAGTGTCAATGAGACTAGTTTGGTAGAGAGTGCTATCATCAAGATGCTGCAACAGCTCGACCCACACTCTACCTATAGCAATCCCGATGAGGTAAAAGAGATGAACGAACCCTTGCAGGGCAACTTCGACGGCATCGGTGTACAGTTCCAGATGATGGAAGATACCTTGCTGGTGATTCAACCTGTGAGTGGAGGCCCTTCCGAGAAGGTGGGTATCCTGGCGGGCGACCGTATCATAGCCGTCAACGACTCTGCCATAGCGGGGGTGAAACTCAGCACCGAAGAGATTATGAAAAAGTTGCGTGGCCCTAAGGGTACTCTCGTTAACCTAACCGTGCTACGTCGTGATGTGAAAGACTTGCTGCATTTCACCGTCAAACGTGATAAGATACCTCTTTACAGCCTCGATGCAGCTTATATGATAGAACCAGGCATCGGTTATATCCGTGTCAGCCGTTTTGCGATGACCACAGGCAAGGAATTTTTGGAGGCGATGCAGAAATTGCAGGCCAAGGGCATGGTTGACTTGATTCTCGACCTCCAAGGAAATGGTGGCGGTTACCTGAATGCTGCCATTGATTTGGCGAATGAATTCTTGGGACAACGCGAACTGATTGTCTATACTGAAGGCCGTTCTGAGAAACGAAACAATTTCTTTGCCAAAGGCAATGGCCATTTCCAGCAGGGACGCCTCGTGCTGTTGGTGGATGAGTATTCCGCCTCAGCATCAGAGATTGTGGCAGGTGCCATGCAGGATTGGGACAGGGCAGTTATTGTAGGTCGTCGCTCTTTTGGCAAGGGCTTGGTGCAACGTCCTATCGACCTGCCAGACGGTTCGATGATTCGTCTTACAGTGGCGCGCTATTACACCCCTTCAGGGCGCAGCATCCAGAAGCCTTATACCAAATCTACCAAAGGCGACGGCAAGGCAGTGGAGGTGGATTACGAGCAGTACCGCTCCGATCTCATTGCCCGTTACAACAATGGTGAGCTGATGCATGCCGACAGTATCCACTTCCCCGATTCGCTTAAATATACTACCCAACGCTTAGGACGTACAGTCTATGGTGGGGGCGGCATCATGCCCGATTACTTTGTGCCGATGGACACCACGACCTACACCAATGTGCATCGCAACCTGGTGGCTAAGGGCATTGTCAATAAGGCAGCAGCTGTCTATATCGATCAACATCGCAAAGAGTTACAACGAAAGTATAAGAGTTTCGATGCGTTCAATGCCAATTATCAGGTAGGGCAGGAGGTACTGGGCATCCTTCAACAAGAGGCTGAGAAGTTGAAAATAGAGATGAAAGAAGATGAATACCAGCAGTCGTTGCCTCTTATTTGTACTCAGCTTAAGGCACTCATGGCACGCGACCTATGGGACATCAGCGAATACTATCAGGTTATTAATACTACCAACGAAAGCGTGAAGCAAGCGCTTCGCGTCCTCAACAACGACTACGAACGATATTTAAATTAGTTTCCGAAAAGAACCTTGTTCAGCCATTTCGACGCATAAATGCTGCCCACAGCACACCCTGCGCCAATTAAAGCCCCTGCCATTACATCCGTAGGATAATGCACCCCTTCGTGCATGCGAGAGATACCTACAGATATAGCATATATTGCCGACGGAGCAATCACATACCACTTAGGATACCTGATACACAACGATGTGCAAAGCGCAAAGGCTGATGCAGTATGGCCGGAAGGGAATGACGGACTGTCTTCAATGCTGCGAGGGATGATATAACCTGGCCACTCCACGTAAGGACGCGTGCGGTTGAAGATATACTTCAAGCCGAAGCCAAAAGCAAAGCCTCCCGCAACACTCATACCAATATACAACGCATCCTTCTGCAGCTTTTGGTCCTTTTTGATAAGTCCCACAATACCTATCACAGCAGGTACCCCTAACGCCACGTAAGGTTCGGTGTTCGAGATAAACTTGCTGTAGTCGTGTATAAACTGTCCGTTCCATCCGTTGATATCATGTAGCAGGTTCACTTCCCAGTTCTGGGCCGATACGCAAACGCATACCACCAACAATGTCAGCAATATGTAGATCCTTTTATGCATGTCAAAATCTATTATTATCGACTGCAAAGTTAAAGAAAGTTGAGCGCAGAACAAAATAAGCTTGCTGTTTTTTTATGCCGATAAGTAAAGACGGAGTTACATAAATGCTAAAAAACATGCTTACAGAGTAGCAAATAATTCCATGATGATTTGCTAAATAATTGTTTTTAACTTATTTTTGTAGCTACTTATGGCTTGTTTTGTATATTGATACAGAATATTAACAATTAAAAATATTTAAAACTCAATTATTTATGTGGTTAAGTAATTCATCAGTAGGAAGGAAAGTGGTGATGAGCGTTACCGGCCTCGCCCTTATCCTGTTTCTGACATTTCACTGTGCGATGAACGTCGTTGCCTTGATTTCGCC
>Ga0265298_10000414_pt1 | contig 63806 bp, 54 predicted proteins | sample AusTroGonzalo_MG_3_FD_193486 | JGI IMG/M metagenome (GOLD analysis project Ga0265298, IMG submission 193486) | Bovine rumen microbial communities from tropical cattle in Woodstock, Queensland, Australia - Gonzalo_01 | ecosystem: Host-associated > Mammals > Digestive system > Stomach > Rumen ... | reverse complement strand
CAGACGACTTCCTGGAGTGACTTCCGCCACCATTATGTTGGCATCAACTTCACCTATCATCTTGACGCCAAGAAGAAAGACTAAAAGAATTACCAATATGAAGAAAACCCTTATTATCGCCATTCTCCTCGCCCTCGTCGCATTGACGGGCTGGGCACAGAAATTTGTAGATCAACTTGCAGACACCTATTGGCGTAACGAACAGACTGGCGACTGGGACATTGGATTCACAGAGAAGTGTGCCATCTATGACTGTCGGCTGTGGAACTATAGCGACGTCAGACAGAAGGGTGACAAGTTTGAAGTGACGCTGACGAACAACGGCAAGAGCCTGAAGGTATCCGTCGGCAAGCAGAAGAACGGTAAGCGCCAGATGACAATAGACAATGGTTCAAAACAGACCTATTCACAGATTACCACTGGCGAGCTGCCTAACTATCCGACAAAGGACCTGACGCCTTTCAAGGACAACGGCTACCAGGCAGGCGATACCGTCACGTTTGTAGGCTGGCTGAAGGACTGCCCCAAGAAGGTGCTCGACATAAACCGCAAGTACGAGATATCGGTCTACAGCATCTTCACAAAAAAGGAACAAGTATATACTGGCGATATCGACGACGAGGGCCATTTCGTCGTGAAGGTGCCTGTTGAAAACTGCCAGCAGGTAGATATCGACTGGCGTCGCTCGCACCTCACCACCGTCTTGGAACCTGGCGAAACATACTTCTTCCTGATGGACGGCAAGAATGGTCAGCGACTGATGATGGGACGTGACGCCCGAGTGCAGAACGAGCTGCTGGCTCACAACTACCGGAAAGCGTTTGAGCAGACCGAACAGCACCACCTGACGGAAGAGCAGCTGCTGGCCTATAAGGACAAATGGGCAGGCCTGTACCAGCACAATCAGGCTATGCTCGACTCTGTCCTGAATCAGAACCCCACACTGTCGCGCCGTTTTGAGGACTATCACCGCACAGGCGATGTCTGTACGATGGCTGAGGAATTGATGCAGAGCAGTCTGTTTGCAGAAGGCGGCAAACTGCCTCAGGCCGTTGCGAACTATGTGGACTCGCTGCTGTGGACGAACATTGTCAAACCCTACACCATCGCCAGAGAGATGAATTACCTGCTCTACTATTATTCATCGAATGCTGAGCATGGCAGCGCCAATACAAAGAGAACCGTCGTCATCGATGCCAACAGCCTGATTCAGATGGAGAAGGACGGCCTTATCAAATACACAGACGAGGACAGGGAGACGCTCAGAAAGTGGCAAGTGCTGCTGGCAGAATATCAGCAGGCTGAAGAGGCCGACTACCCTGCCATCAGCGAGAAGTACAAAGAACTCGAAGCGCAGATCAGTGCGCTCTTCAACAGGTCTGACGTGCAGACAGCCATCAATGACCGTATGGATGCCATACCAACGGAAGTGGCAATTTCAGACTCTATCTATAAAGACCCTGTCCTGCGCGACATCTCCAAGGCCCAGAAACTATACGAACGTCTGGATAACAGACGCCAGCCTCTCAACAAGACCTGTACGAATATCCTCAACACCATACAGCTGCAAGCAGCCCGAAACACCATTCTGGCAGAGAACGACAGGTACGTCAACATGCTGAAGACCGAAATGGCCCATCCAGAATGTCTGCGCCCATCGTCGGACGTGGAAGGACTGACTGACGGCGAGGCCATTCTCCGAAAGATTCTGGAGCCCTACAGGGGTCGCATCATCTACATGGATATCTGGGGCACGTGGTGTGGCCCTTGCAAGGCGAACCTCAAGGAGTCGTGGAAGGTGAAGGAGCAGCTGAAAGGCTACGATATCGTCTACCTGTATCTGGCCAACACCAGTCCTGATGATTCATGGAAGAACGTCATCAAGGAGTACAACCTGACGGGGCCCAACTGCGTGCACTACAACCTGCCAAGTGAGCAGCAGGCTGCCATCGAACGCTATTTGAACGTCAATTCGTTCCCCACCTACAAACTCTTCGACAAGCAAGGCAACATTCACGACCTCCACTGGCAGCACCACGAGGACATGAAGAGTTTCCTGGACACCATTGATAAAATGAGTAAATAAAACTTGCCGAAAGAAGAGCCCCAATACCAGTACAAATCATTGCTCGACTATTTCAATATTACGTACAAATAAACACTAAATTGTTTGGTAGTATAAACCAATGAAGAGACTATTTATAGCAGCATTATCCCTCGCCCTGCTCCTCGCATCCCTGACCATAGAGGCAAAGAAAAAAGTGAAGGAACCCGAGGTGCCACAAATGATGAACTACCCCAGCGCAGAGATTGACAAAAACCTGCTGCATGGTGGCGATGTAGTGATTCAGGGACGCTTGGTCATACCGGAAGAAGCGAAAGGCGAGAAGATTCCACAGGATGTTCTTGACAAGATTAACGGTCGCTTCACCGTCATCATGCGCGACTACCTCGTCAACAAGGAGAAGACCTCGGTCATCGAGTTCAAGCCCGACGGCACGTTCTCAATGAACCTCCATGTGCCCTACCCCAAGTTTGTGCTCCTCTATCCCTTGGCAGATGTCTATGCCTGCCCTGGCGATACGGTCGATGTGACCATTGACACCACAAAACCCACGCGTGAAGAGGGAATTATCATTGGTGGCACAGGCGTCAGCGGTGAGGTGAGCAAGCTGACGTATAAGATTGGGATGACATTCTTTCCTCCCCAGCAGAGCCTCGACATACAGAACCAAGACTCCTTGATGAAGTGGAAGGACGAACAGGTAGAGAAGCTGGACAACTTGGTGAGAAATATGAACGAAGGTCTGCCCGAGCTCGAAGGCTGCTCACCTTTGGCTTCCGACATTCTGCGCACTTACATCCTTTGGCGTCGCCTGTATAACATCTGCCACGAATACGACCTGTTTGTGGATGGTAACGACAGCATCGACAGGGAAGCCTTTTGGCAGCAGTACTTCAGTTTCGTGACACCTCGTGAGAAGTACCTGCTTGACAATCAGCTGCTGATGATAGCCGGCGACGACTTCTTCTTCAACAGGATGGAGTTCACCCTCATGCGCCCCTTCAATCCACACTTCATGTCAACGCATGAAATCTGGGAAAAGAACAAGGAACTGTTGCAGGACAAGCTGCACCTCAGTCCCACGAACTTCAGCTGGCAGGTATGTAGGCTTCGCGATATCTTCACCGTACTGAAATGGTACAAGACCGACTTTGACGCCGCAGCCGAAGACATAGCCCAAGCCTTGCCCAGCATCACCCACCCCGAACTGATTCGCCGTGCCGTGCTGACCTATCGCGACTATGTGAAGGAGAACGAAATCAAGGTAGTAGAAGACAAGCCGATGACCAAAGGCGACAGCATCTTCCAGCGCATCATTGAGCCCTACAAGGGCAACGTGCTCTACGTCGACTTCTGGGAGATGTCGTGCGGTCCTTGTCGAGCAACCATGCTCCATATGCGTGACCAAGTAGAGGCACACAAAGACAAGCCAATCAAGTATCTCTACATCACCGACGATACACCCGAGCATTGCAAATCGTTCCTGGAGCCCAACAACATCAAGGGCGAGCACATCCACATCTCTCGCTCTGAGTGGGGCTACCTGCAGGAGAAGTTCCAGTTCACAGGCATCCCCTTCGTCGTGCTCTTCGACAAGCAGGGCAAGCTGCGCAAGGACGCAACGGTGGACCAGCTGCTCAACGAGTAACAAGAGCTGGAACCGAAGCCCCACGGGCTATTCGTCTCTATACTCCAGAATGTCGCCTGGCTGACAGCCCAGTTCGCGGCAGATGGCTTCGAGGGTCGTGAAACGCACGGCCTTCGCTTTTCCTGTCTTCAGTATCGAGAGGTTAGCCAGCGTCAGTCCCACACGCTCTGCCAGTTCGCTAAGCGACATCTTGCGCTTGGCGAGTTCTACGTCTAAGTTTACAATGATTTGCCCCATACGCCATTACACCGTCAGTTCCTGTTCCTCCTTCAACCTTCTGGCATCCTTCAGAATCTTGGGAGTGAAGAAGTAGCCAACGAGAATCCAGTACAGCGGTCCCGTATATAACCGATGCGCCATTTGAGGGAACTCGTCCATATATGCACTCTCCATGAGACCGTACACATGCTTGATGAAGACACCCGCAAAGGCGAAATACACCAGCGCAGACGCCCCCACCAGATAGAACAGGCGTACACACCACTTCGAATATTGCTTATGGACATAAGTAAGAATGACCATCGAGAAGAAGACACAGAAGAAATACGTCCTGGCGATGTTGTCAATCAGATAGATAAAGTTCTTGTAGTAGTGATAGTTCGTGGTGGCGGCTTGCATCTCTGAGATGTCACCCGTCATCAGCCACGCCATGATACCAGCCAAAGCCATTAGGAATATAATACCTGGCCAATTCTTGATTGTTTTGCGAAATAACATTTTTACTTCCATACCTTTATTTATTGTTTTAATTTAGTTATTTATCGTTTATCGATATGCAAAAGTATATACTATTCCAGAATCCGCCAAATAAATTCGATAAAAGTTTATTGTTTTTCGATAAATTTAACGATTCCTTAACTTAACGGCTCTTGACAAAGACTAAATAGCGCAAAAAGATTTGGGGAGGCAACGGCTTTTCCCTAACTTTGCAGCGATGACTAAAAACAGAACCATTCTCCTTACCACTGTGCTGCTGTGGGCACTGACGGCAGCAGCACAGCGACGACTCACGGTGATTGACGTGGAGACGCTGGTGCCCATAGGCGGGGCTAACGTCGTGGGCAAGGGCATAACGACGCAGACGGACTCCTTGGGACACGTCACGGTGGCCGACAGCTGTCGCAGTCTGATTTTCTCGCACGTCAACTACGAGAGCCGCATCATCAACATCGAGGAGGTGCGCGACACCGTGTTCCTCATCTCGAAACTGTTGAACCTGAAGGAGGTGGTGGTGTTCGGTAAAGCGAAATACAACGACGAGGAGAAGAAGCTGAACGAACGTCTGGGACTGCGTCTCAGCAAAGAGGACATACAGGCCATCAAGGCTGCCCAAAGCTCGGGTGTCAACGTGCTGGCACTCATAGACATGCTGTTGCCAAAGAGGTGGAAGGAGAAATTAAAGAAGAACACCAAGGAGGGACGACGCGAGCGCCTCAAAAAGATTCTTCAGGACTACTGAGCGGAAGGATGGAAAAAGCTGTGACGGAGACGAAATAATCGTCTCCTTTTTTTGCTATTGTCAATAAGATGTATTATCTTTGCAGCAGAAATGGAACGCAGTAAGGAAATATACAAGGTGACGCTGATAGGCGGAGTGGTCAATGTGGTGCTGCTCATCTTCAAGTTCGTGGCAGGCATCCTCGGCCATAGTGCCGCTATGGTGGCCGATGCCGTCCACTCGCTCAGCGACTTTGTGACCGACCTCATCGTTATTGTCTTTGTACGCATCAGCGACAAACCACAGGACAAGTCGCACGACTATGGTCACGGCAAGTACGAGACGCTGGCGACGACCGTCATCGGTATGGCGCTGTTGGCGGTGGCCTTCGGCATTCTCTACAGCGGTGTCACGAAGATTGTGGCATGGGCAGGTGGCCAGCAGCTCGAAGCCCCGGGCACTTTGGCATTGTGGGCAGCACTGCTGTCGGTGGTACTGAAGGAGGCCGTCTATCGCTACTCCATGGTGAAAGCACGCCAGCTGCAGTCGCAAGCCGTCGAAGCCAACGCGTGGCATCACCGCAGCGATGCCCTGTCGTCAATCGGCACGGCCGTAGGCATTGGCGGTGCCATTCTGCTGGGACAGCGTTGGACGGTGCTCGACCCTGTGGCCTCCGTCATCGTGGGATTCTTCATCGTCAAAGTGTCGGTGGCACTGCTGCGAAACGGCATCGGCGACCTCATGGAGCAGTCGCTGCCCGACGATGTTGAGGAAGAGATTCTGCAATTGGCTGGCTCCATCGACGGCATCACCCTACCCCACGACCTGCGCACCCGTCGCATCGGCAATCATTACGCCATCGAGCTTCACGTGCTCATGGACCCTGATATCACCCTGCGCGAGGCCCACGACAAGGCCGACGAGGTGGAACATCTGCTCAGACAGCACTACGGCAGTGAAACGCACATTGCCGTGCATGTGGAGCCACGATAGGATAACCATTCGCATTTTAATCAACCATTTTCAAGATAAAAGCTATGAAGCCTATTACCATTATGTGTGCAGCAGCACTCATGGCAGGATGCACTGCCACCACTCCCCCCGATTTGGAACAGCGGGTTGACGAGCTCTACGGCAAGATGACGCAGGAAGAGCGCATCGCCCAGCTGTGCAGTATGTATATGGACGACCTCTTCGACGACGAGGGACGTCTTGACGAGGACAAGTGCCATGAGCTGATACCTGCCGGCATAGGTCACTTCTCGCAGTACGCCAGTCAGAGGTTCTGCGACCCCAACGAGCTGCGCAACCGTGTGGCAGCCCTCCAGGCTTGGCTCATCCAGAACACCCCTAACAGCATTCCGGCATTGTTCCACGAAGAGGTGCTCTCGGGCATCAACACCCGTGGCGCTACCATCTATCCGCAACAGATTGGTCAGGCTTGCTCGTTCAATACCGAACTGGCAGAGCTGAAGACACAGCAGACGAGTACCACCCTGCGCAAGATGGGTGGAATACTGTCGCTCTCGCCGATGGTCGATGTCTGCCGCACACCATCGTTCAACCGCCTGGAGGAGTCCTATGGTGAGGACAGCTACCTGTCGGCGGCCATGGGCGTGGCCTTTGTCAAAGGCTTGCAGCAGGGCGACATGACGAAGGGCGTCGGCGCCTGCTCGAAGCACTACCTGGGCTACGGCGGTGGTGGCGATGCCGATGAGAAGGAGCTGATGGAGGAGATACTGATGCCCCACGAGGCCATGATCCGCGTGGCTGGCAGCCGGGCACTGATGCCGGGCTATCATGCCATGCGCGATGCTCAGGGCGACACCGTGAACTGCGTGGCCAACAGCTGGATTCTGCAGGACATCCTGCGCGACTATCTCGGCTTCGATGGTATGGTGGTCAGCGACTACACGGCCATCAGCCAGCTGCCGACAACCGGACTTTCCGGAAAGTCCGGAGATTCCCAAAAAGTTCTGCAGGCCGCTGCCGCCATCAATGCCGGCAACGATGTGGACTTCCCCTTCGGTGCCAACTATAAGTACCTGCAGGAGGGACTCGACCGAGGACTGGTGAAGCCCGAGGCCTTCGAACGTGCCGTGAAGGACGTGCTGCGCTACAAGCTGCGTGCAGGACTCATGGACGACCAACCCTACCTCTATAGTCTGGAGAATATTGTGCTCGACACCCCCGAGGAGCGCCAGACGGCCTACCAGATAGCCACGCAGTCGGTGGTACTGCTCGAGAATCCCAAGCAGATCTTACCGCTGGACACATATCTCGGCACTTGCTCTGCCTTATCGAAGCAACCGACGATTCTGCTCACTGGTCCTAACGCCAACTCCATGTGGGCGATGTGCGGCGACTACTCGTTCCCCGCCATGTATTACTTCTGGAAGAAGGTGACCGACGACCTCGACCACCCGCATGTGGTGACACTGCTCGAAGGTATGAAGAACGCCATCAGCACCAGCCTGAAGCCCATTGCCAAGAGCAAGGAGGAGACTCCCAACCTCCTCTACTCACGTGGCTGCGACTGGACCGAGGAGATTGAGACCGACTTCGTGAAGGGTGGCGACGCCCGTGCCTGGGAGTACGAACTGCTGCATCGTAAGGTGGATTCCGGCGAAAAGGCCGACCGTCAAGAGGCTCTGAAGATGGCCCAGCAGGCCGATGTCATCATTGCCGCTATGGGCGAGAACGTCATGCTCTGCGGCGAGAACCGCGACCGCAAAGGTCTGCGCCTGCCCGGCTCTCAGGAGCAGTATGTCGAGGAGCTCATTGCCACCGGCAAGCCCGTCGTTCTCGTTGTCTTCGGCGGTCGCGCACAGGTCATCAGCGGACTGGCAGAGAAGTGTGCTGCCGTCATTCAGGCGTGGTACCCCGGCGAGGAAGGCGGCAATGCCGTTGCCGATATTCTCTTCGGCCGTGTGTCGCCCTCAGCCAAGCTCGCCGTCAGCTATCCCAACAAGGAGATTTACGAGCCCATGTGCTACAACAACCCCTCGCCCAGTCCCGTTCACTCATCGTTCAACACCCCTGGCCCCTTCTACAAGACGCCTAACTGCCAATGGCCCTTCGGCTACGGACTGAGCTACACCACCTTTGAATATAGCAATCTGCAGATGGACGAGAGCGTGAAGCTGACGTCTAAGAGCTACGTCGCGCTGTCGTTCAACGTCAAGAACACGGGCAAGATGGCTGCCGACGAGATAGCACAGATCTACCTGTCGCCCACGAACGACGACCAGCACATCCGCCGCATCCAGCTGCAGGGTTTTGCCCGCGTCAGCCTGAAGCCCGGCGAAACGAAAAAGGTACGCATGAAGCTCTACACCGACCAGTTCGGTTTCTACAAGAACGAGAATGGAAAGCGCTCATGGAACATAGAACCAGGCACTTACGCCATCAAGATTGGTGCTTCGTCCGTTGACTTCCGATTGCAAGAGCAAGTCACGCTGAAGGGCGCTGGTGTCAAGAAAGCGCTGCGCGACCACTATTTCTCAGATGTAACCATTGAATAGAGGTGAGTCACCTCTAAAAAAAAGCGTCTCATCTTTCTCGATGAGACGCTTTTTTTATTTGAACAACTTCAAATCTATCGAGCTACCCATAACCTCGTAGCCCTTGGCATTGAAGTGCAGCCAGTCGTTCTCGAAGAGGAACTCGCTGCGCATGGCCTCGGGGTCGTCGGCATTACGCACGGCCTTGTCGAAGTCTATCACGCCGTCGAGCAGTTCCGACGTACGAATCCACTCGTTCAGCGTCGAACGGCCTTTCTCGTGGTCAGGCGAGTAGTAGTTGTTGCCCTTGAACGGCGTGATGGTGGCGCCAAACACGCGGATACCCTTCTGGTGGGCCTCGCTGATGATGCGCTTATAAACCTCAATGACACCCTCGGCCGTCTGCACGCCGTTACGCGCACCGCCCAGGTCGTTCACAGCCTCAAAGAGGATGATGTACTTCACGCCCTCCTGTCCGAAGAGGTCACGCGGATAACGCTGCTCACCCGTGGGGCCCAGACCGCCACGCAGCACGCAGTTGCCGCCAATGCCCATATTGAGCACACCCAGACGGCGCGTCTTCTTGTTCGCCAGCAGACGGCGCGACAGCACATCAGCCCAGCGGTTCTGCTGGTTCGTCGTCGAGCCACGACCGTCGGTGATGGAGTTGCCCAGAATGGCCACAGCCCCCGCCTTCTTCGGAGCCATCACCTCCAGCGTCTGAATGTTATACCAGTGGTCCGTTCTCACGGCACTGCTGAAGTCGGTCGTGTTACCCGTTGCCAAATACGACGTCGTACGCGAGCCCGGATGTCCGCTCACCGTCTGCGACGTAGCACCATAATGGATGGTGATGGCCACGTTCTCGCGGTCACCGAACTTAAAGTTCACGGGGTCGGACACCACATGACCACCGGCAGGCATCGTCACCGAAGGCTTTCCGTTGAAAGTAAGGCTCACCGTTGTCTTCTCGTCAATCTCGTAGCTTGCGCCCGCCGTCTTGGCAATGGCCAGTTCCACGGCCTTAATCTCGGTAGCTTCCTGACTAAACTCATTCGTCAGCTTCAGTCGCACCTTCTTACCGCCTATCGACACCTGCACAATCTCGCGCAGCGAGTTGTTGGTCAATCCCGGTGCCGGCGGGTTATTGTGGCGTTCAACCAGTTGCGGAGCCGTGCCCCATGTTCCTACCCAATGGCCCCCGGCCATCGCAATGCCAGCCATCAGCAGGCCAGCAAAGATAAATGCAATTCTCTTCATTCTATATAGTTTTTGGTCTTTTCACTCGTACTCCGTCGGATCGTCAATCCCCGCATCCCGCAGTGCCTCCTTGCGCTCCACGCAGGTGCCACACTTGCCACAGTGCTTCTCTCCACCGCGATAGCAGCTCCACGTCTCCGAGTAGTCGATGCCCAGCTCCTTGCCGCGAGCCGCAATCTGTCCCTTTGTCATGTTCGTAAACGGACAGAGCAGCGTGATGCCAGGGAACGTACCCGTACGGGCAGCCTCACTCATGGCGTTGACGAACTCCGGCCGGCAGTCCGGATAGATGGTGTGGTCGCCACCATGGTTCGCCATCATCACGTGCTTCAATCCGCACGACTCCGCCATACCGATGGCTATCGACAGCATGATGCCGTTGCGGAAGGGCACCACCGTCGAGCGCATGTTCTCGTCGGCATAGTGACCCTCGGGAATCGCGTCGTCACCCTCCAGCAGCGAGCTCTTGAAGTATTGGTGCATAAACTCTAGGGGAATCACCACGTGGCGTATCTTCAGCCGCTCACAGTGCAGCCGTGCAAAGGGAATCTCACGGGCGTTGTGGTTCGAGCCGTAGTCGAACGAAATGGCCAGCGCAATCCGCTCATGCTGGTCATATAACAAGGTGGTGGAATCCATGCCACCACTCAGGATAATCACAGAATCTTTCATAATTGGGGACAAAGGTAGTGCAAACCGAGCGAAATACAAAATAAATACGTATATATTTTTATTTCCAAGGTGCAGCCTACACTTCGGCGAAGCCAAAGTACAAAAAAAAATGCAGAACAAAAAATATCCAAACAAACATCCATTTTTCTAAAAAAATGGTTACGGTTACAACTGTAACCATGTAACCGCCAGAATACAGATGTAAACATTTTATCATGCGCCCTACATTAGCAGTACGAGCCAGAACAGTGCTCTAAAACCCCGATAAACACTGGGGCTCCAAGAGGGGCCGACTTTTGCACGAAACTCATGGAGTATTTCGAAATACTCATGGAGTATTTTTCAAAACTCGTTGACTTTTAAAAAATTCTCGTGACCGCTATGAAAAACGGCGCCCATCTTGTAAATATTTTTCCAAATCATCGCAAACAAGACTCAACGAGATACGGTTCTATCTCCCAAAAACGCAATGTCTATCTCCATGAGATACGGTTCTATCTCATGGAGATACGCGGCTATCTCATTGAGATACGATAGAAAGTCGTGGCTTAGCCCTGGAAACGTTGTCTAAATTGTTGCATTGTTGCACTGCAACAATACAACATTCCGGATGACGTAAAATTGTTGCAGTAAAGATAAGCAAAAATCGTATAATACTAATAATCAGCAACTTAAGAATTAAGGTAGTATTGTTGCAGTGAAACAATGCAACAATTTTTGTGTTTTCCTTTGGTTTTTCGCTCAATTTGCACTACCTTTGCACCTAATCGCTGGCATATGGCTTCAGAGGAGGTCGCCAGAGTGACATTGAGGAAAAATATAACAAGCGTTTGCTGTTATTCGGAACACTCTGAAACGTAGGAAATTTCAAAAGTTGTTCAATCCGAAGAATAAGTCGCAAACGTCTGTGCGTTATGCATGGGCGTGATTTATCTGGATTGACGGTTATTCCTACGACCTCAGAGTGTGGATGATGATCGTCCATGCTCTTTTTGTGTCGTAGATAACCACCTCCGAAGATAAGCAATACGCATAAATGCATAGCGTATGGCAAATAAAAACATGAATGCCGCCAAAACAGCAAAGAAGGATGAGTTCTATACTCAAATGACTGACATTGAGCGGGAGTTGCAACACTATTGGCCACACTTTAAGGACAAAGTGGTGCTCTGTAATTGTGATGACCCTTATGAGAGTAACTTCTTCAAGTACTTTGCCCTGCGATTCAATCAGTTGGGCTTAAAGAAGTTGATTTGTACCTGCTACAATGGTTCGCCTGTACAGGGCAATGAATTGATGATTGACTTCGGCGATTTCAAAGATGAACCGAAGAAGATAGCCTATAAAGTGGAAATCACGGAAGTAAAGGACATGAATGGCGATGGGGCTGTTGACCTGTCGGATGTTCGTTATCTATTACAAAACGATAAAAACGTACTATCAACATTGAAGACTGGTGATTTCCGAGATCCTGAATGTATAGCCCTACTAAAGCAAGCAGACATTGTTGTTACTAACCCACCATTCTCCTTGTTCAGAGAATATATCGGACAACTGATGGAATATGAAAAAAAGTTCCTAATAATAGGCCATCAGGGAGCAATAATATATAAGGAAGTATTTCCACATATTATCAAAAATAGATTATGGCTTGGTTATGGTTTTAAGGGTGGGGCTGCTCATTTTGTTTCTCCATATGAGGATAAGGCAACGGCCAGCGACCACAAAGAGGGAATGATTAGAGTTTCTGGTGTACATTGGTTTACAAATCTGGAAATACCTAAGCGAAATGAAGAATTAGATTTGGTTTGTAAGTATTCTCCTGAAGAATATCCTAAATACGACAATTATGATGGAATCGATGTAAGTGCAACTTCGGACATCCCATACGATTATAAAGGAATAATGGGGGTACCTGTTTCTTTCTTGGACAAATATAACCCAGAGCAATTCGAAATAATTGGCGCAGAACCAGGAGAATTCTCGGATATTCTAGGAATAAGGCCTATCGGTGAAAAATGGATGAAAGATTATAGGCAAAACGGTGGAACTGGCCACTATACAGCAAATATGAAAAGTCTCGTTATTTACGATACAAAAGGGAAACCAAAGAAGGTTTTTTCTAGAATCCTAATTCGCAACAAAAATCCTAAAACGATATGATGACAATAACCCAACGAGAAGTAACCGTGGGCGAAATCACCCTCGGCTATGTTAACAATGATGAGCAGGGCGTGCGTGGCTATAACGGCAAACTCGACATCCGCCCACCTTATCAGCGTGAGTTCATCTACAATGAGCGTGAACAGCAGGCCGTCATAACGACCGTACTACACGGTTATCCGCTGAACGTGATGTACTGGGTGAAACGCTCGGACGATGCGGAATGTCCCTATGAGGTGATGGACGGTCAGCAGCGTACGCTCTCACTATGCGAGTATGTGGCTGGCAAGTTCTCATACGACTTCAAGAATTTCTTCAATCAGCCTGAGGACATTCAACGGAAAATCCTTAACTATCCGCTGACTATCTACGTCTGCGAGGGTGATGCATCGGAAAAACTGGAGTGGTTCCAGACCATCAACATAGCTGGCAAGCCGTTGAATGAGCAGGAAATCAACAATGCCATCTTCGCTGGGCCGTTTGTAAGCGATGCCAAGAAGCATTTTTCGAAATCCAACTGTGGTGCTTATCGTCTCGGAAAGGACTTGGTGAACGGCACGCCTATCCGCCAGGACTACTTGAAAAAAGCATTAGAATGGATGGCCGACCACGAGACGCGTGAGGGAAAACGGCAGTCAGCCGTCGGCTATATGTCGGCACATCAACACGACCCTAATGCCAATAACTTGTGGCAGTACTTCCAGACGGTGTTGAACTGGGCCATGAACAACTTCGACATGAAGAAATTCAAGAAGATTATGAAGGGTTTGGACTGGGCACTGTTCTATGATAAGTATCACACGGAGACGCTCGACACCGTAGCATTGGGACGACGAATCTCTGAACTGCTGCGCGATAGTGAGATACAACGGCAGTCGGGCATCATTCCTTATGTGCTTACAGGTGACGAACATTACCTTGACCTACGTGCTTTCCCTGAGGACATCAAATTAGCCGTATGGGAGAAACAGAGCCATAAGTGCTGTATCTGCGGTAAGGAGTTTGATTATGAATTCATGGAAGGCGACCACATTACACCTTGGCGCGATGGTGGGCGTACTGTCACAGAGAACTGCCAGATGCTCTGTCGAGAATGTAACAGGAGAAAAGGAGCGAAATAGAACGATATTAATAAAGAAAAGAACGGGCTGGAAGAGAACTCCAGCCCATTCTTATGCGTGTATCATCGATGACGCGTTACTCGCTCTCTTCATCACCCATCAGTTCGCCGATAGGCAGCTGGCGGTTGATGGCAGAGTGGAAGGAGATAAGCGTCTGTGAACTGCTGAGACCGAGGGGCTGCAGCTTGTCGTGGATGATGGTGAGCAGGTCGTGATTGTTCACAGCGTAGAGCTTGATGAACATGTCGTAGTTGCCAGTGGTGTAGTGACACTCCACCACCTCGGGAATCTTCTTGAGTTCATCGACAACAGAGTCGAACGATTCAGGGTTCTTCAGGTTCAGACCGATGTAGGCACAAGTCTCGTAACCAATCTTCTCGGGATCGATGATAAACTGTGAACCTTTCAGAATACCTATCGACGAGAGTTTCTGAATGCGCTGATGGATGGCGGCGCCACTGACGCCACAGGCACGTGCTACCTCAAGGAAGGGAATGCGTGCATCATCGCTGATGAGCTTCAGAATCTGACGATCCAGTTTGTCTAATTTCACGTTTGTCATAAGATAAAAAGTTTATTGCTTCAATTGTTTGTTGTTCGTACTGAGATTGACGGCCGAATAGGTGACGCTGAGAGCGTAGGCATTGCGGAGCTGCTGTTTCACCTCGCCAATGAGCTTCATGGGCGTTCCGCGGTCGGCACGTATGCAGACGGTCATGCGCTCCTGGTCTTCGGCGGACATCTGCTTGTGCTCCTGCTTGATGAAGGCGGGGATGTCGGCGACGGAGGCAATGCGGTTGCCGAGTTGCACCTGATAGTCGGCCGACGAGCCGTCGGTAGGCTTACCTATATAAATATAGATGACGTTCTTCTGGTGACCGACCTGCTCCATCTTCTGGCCGGCAGGAATCTCGTAGTTCACCTTCTTCTCGACGTCGCGCATGTGGGTGACTATCATGAAGAAGAAGAGCACGGTGAAGATGAGGTCGGGCAGTGCAGCCATATTGAGCTCGGGTACCTCGTGCTGGCGGCGACGGATATGGTGTCTCATGGCGTCACCTCCTCTCTCCCCTCTTCTACCTCATCGAGGATGTTCTCGCTGATGCGGGGCATGACCTTCAGACGGCGGTAGGCGGCAACGACGGTCTCCTGCAGATGGAAGTAGGCGTCGTAGGTGGCCGAGGGGTTGACGTCGAGGCTGATGACACGCTGCTTGGGGGCCACAGCAGCGAAGTCGATGATGCGCTGCTGCAACTGGTAGGCGTTGACGGTGTCGCCCTCGACGATGAGCTTGTTGTCGGCGCTGAGCGCAACGGTCATGATGTCGTCCTGCTGTATATCGACAGCCTGCTGCTCCTCCTGTGGCGGTGGGGGCAGCTCACGACGAAGTCCCTTGTCACTGTCCATCGACGAAGTGACGAGGAAGAACACCAGCAGCATGAACGAGATGTCTGCCGTGGAGGTGGTGTTCAACGACGGAACTTGGCTATGACGACGATGACCGAACATACGATAATCAGCGTAATACTTGAGTAGATGAACATATCAGCCAGACGCAGCCACAGCGTGTCGGTGAACAGCGCACCGTTGGACTGCAGCGGACTGGTGGAGGCGAGCAGACAGGTGACGAGCAACAGCAGGGCCGTGGCACCGGCTACACCATAGCCGATGCGCGTGGACTTGCGGCGCTGACGGGTGCGCACACCCTTCCATGCCGACCAGGCACTGACGGCCAAGGCCAACGCCAGCAACACATACATCGCAATGATGATGATGTCTATCAAAACGTCATTCTCATCCATTCGTCTGGTGTTTGTATTTCATAATGGTGTCGAGCAGCGTGACGGCCGACTCCTCCATCTGCGACGTCAGGTGCTCAATCTTCGATGTGATGTAGCTATAGAAAAGCTGGAGTATCAGGGCCACGACGATACCGAAGATGGTGGTGATCAGTGCCACCTTCATGCCAGCAGCCACGATGGTGGGGCCGATGTCGCCTGCCTGCTGGATGTTCTCAAAGGCCATCACCATACCGATGACGGTACCGAGGAATCCCAGCGACGGGGCCATGGCGATGAACAGCTTAATCCACGAACAGCCCTTCTCGAGCTTTGCCGTCTGTACAGAGCCGTAGGACATGATGCTGCGCTCGATGTCGTCCATGGACTCGCGGATGTGCAGCAGTCCCTGATAGCAGATGCTGGCCACAGGGCCGCGGGTGTTGCGACACAGCTGCTTGGCTCCCTCGACGTCGCCGGCCTCGACACGAGCATCGACATCCTGAAGCAGTTTCTTGGCATTGATCTCGGAGAGCGTCAGATAGACAATGCGCTCAATACAAAAGGCCAGTCCCAACACCAGGGCCAGGGCTACCAGTGACATGAACAGAGGCGAACCGTCGATGAACTTCTCCTTCAGCTGCATGTGCAGCGATTCGGGTGCCTCCTGAGCCTGAGTGGCCAGACTGAACATCAGAGCCATCAGAAAAAAGTAACGTTTCATATCTTGTTTTTTCGTTTTCCTGTCAATTTTGCCGCAAAGGTACACAAAAAAGTTCATAATTCATAGTTCATAATTCATAATTTTGGGAAAAGTTCACAATTCACAATTCACAATTTATAATTTTTGGGGGTGTGGAAGCATTTTTTTCACTTTTTGCTTTTCACTTTTCACTTTATTTCGTATCTTTGTCGCCAAGAAATCCTTCTTGCCTATGAGACTACGAAACACGCTTGCCACCATCATCATCATCAAGCTGATAATCATTGCCATCATCAAGCTGGTGTTCTTCCCCGACTTCCTGACGAAGAAGGCTCCCGACGACAAGGCGGGCTACGTTGCGACACAAATCTTAAATCAATAACCCACACACATTATGCACAACATCCTGTTATCCATCGATGCCGGTACCATTGACTGGTCGAGAGCCCAATTTGCGCTCACGGCAATCTACCACTGGCTCTTCGTACCCCTGACGCTCGGCCTAGCCGTCATCATGGGCATCGTCGAGACCAAGTACTACGTTACGAAAGACACGTTCTGGAAGACCGCTGCGCAGTTCTGGCAGCGCCTCTTCGGCATCAACTTCGCCATGGGCGTGGCCACAGGCATCATCCTGGAGTTCGAGTTCGGCACCAACTGGTCGAACTACTCGTGGTTCGTGGGCGACATCTTCGGGGCTCCGCTGGCCATCGAGGGCATCGTGGCCTTCTTCATGGAGTCTACCTTTGTCGCCGTCATGTATTTTGGCTGGAACAAGGTGTCGCGCGGTTTCCATCTGGCCTCCACGTGGCTGACAGGCCTCGGCGCCACCATCTCGGCGTGGTGGATTCTCGTGGCCAATGCGTGGATGCAATACCCCGTGGGCTGTCAGTTCAACCCCGACACCATGCGCAATGAGATGGTATCGTTTGCCGAGGTGGCGCTGTCGCCGTTCGCCGTCTCCAAATTCTGCCACACCGTCACCTCCGCATGGATTATCGGTGGCGTCTTCTGTGTGGCCGTCTGCTGCTGGTATCTGCTGAAGAAGCGCGAGACGCGACTGGCCCTTGAGAGCATGAAGATCGGTGCCGCCGTGGGACTCGTGGCTGCCGTGCTGGCAGCTGCCACAGGCCACAAGTCGGCACAGGACGTTGCCGACGTGCAACCCATGAAGCTCGCCGCAATGGAGGCGCTCTACGACGGCGGCAATGGTCAGGGCCTGAAGATTGTCGAAGGCATTGAGGTGCCTTATGCCCTGTCGTTCATGGCGACCAACGACTTCAACGGCTATGTGCCCGGCATCAATGACCTGTTGAACGGCTATACCCGTCCTGACGGTACCCAGGAGCCATCGGCTGACGAGAAGATAGAACGCGGAAAGAAGGCTATAGCCGCCCTTGCCGACTACCGTAAGGCGAAAGCTGAAGGTGCCGACGAGGAGACCGTCAACACCCACCTTACTACGCTCAACGAGAATATGCCCTACTTCGGCTATGGCTATGTGACCGACAAGGAAGACCTCGTACCGCCTGTAGCCGTCAACTTCTGGGCATTCCGCGTCATGGTAGGCATGGGCTGTCTGTTCATTCTCTTCTTTGCCGTCATCCTGGCTGCCACCTGTAAGTTCCCGAAGCGGTTGTGGCAGAAGTACGACGTCACCGCCCTACCCGCCTGGCACTACTGGACGGCCATCGCCCTCGTGCCGCTGGCATACATCGCCTCCGAGAGCGGATGGCTCGTGGCAGAGTTCGGACGCCAGCCCTGGACCATTCAGGACATGCTACCCACATGGGTATCGGTCAGCGACCTGCAGGCCAGCAGCGTCATCATCACCTTCTTTATCTTCCTCGTTCTCTTCACGACAATGCTCGCCGTAGAGATTAACATTATGCTGAAACAAATCAAGAAAGGACCGCAATCATGACATACGAATTTCTTCAGCACTACTGGTGCTTCGTCGTCGCCCTGCTGGGTGCCATCTTAGTATTTCTGCTCTTTGTGCAGGGTGCCAACTCCGTAGCCCGCTCACTCGGCAACACGGATGAGGGGCGTCGGCTTGTCTATAACTCCACGGGGCGCAAGTGGGAGTTCACATTCACCACGCTCGTCACCTTCGGCGGCGCCTTCTTTGCCTCGTTCCCGCTGTTCTACTCCACCTCGTTCGGCGGTGCCTACTGGCTCTGGATGATTATCCTCTTCACCTTCGTGCTGCAGGCCGTCAGCTACGAGTTCCAGAACAAGCTGGGTAATCTGCTGGGACCGAAGACCTTCCAGTTCTTCCTCACCCTCAACGGCATCGTAGGACCGCTGCTGCTGGGTGGCGCTGTGGCCACTTTCTTCGAGGGTTCGAACTTCATCGTGGAGAAGGGAAATCTCATCAGCACTCAGTTCGAAATCACCCCCGTGATTTCTCACTGGGCCAACGCCTCTCACGGCCTTGATGCCCTGCTGAATCCTTGGGTACTCGTTTTCGGCTTCGCCGTTGTCTTCCTGGCACGTACGCTGGGTATTCTCTACGTCATGAACAACGTCGACGATGAGGACATCCGTTCACGTGGTTCGGTACGGCTCATCGGAGCTGCCGTGCCCTTCGTCATCCTCTTCGTGGCCTATCTTGTCCACCTGCTGCTGAAGGACGGTTTTGCCTACGACCCTGAGACCGGCATCATCTTCATGGAGCCCTTCAAGTATCTGCACAACCTGCTCGATATGTGGTATCTCCTGGTGCTGCTCGTTATCGGCGTTGTCCTTGTGCTATGGGGAATAGTCAGTACCATCATCAAGAAAAACGAGAACGGTGGCATCTGGCCTGCCGGTATCGGCACCGTGCTCACCGTTCTTGCCCTACTGCTCTGCTCGGCTTGGAACAACACGGCCTACTATCCATCGACAGCCGACCTTCAGTCGTCGCTGACGCTACAGAACTCGTGCAGCAGTGAATTCACGCTCCGTACCATGTTCTACGTCTCGCTGCTCGTGCCCTTCGTGCTCGCCTACATTGTCTATGCATGGCGTGCCATCGACAAAAAGAAACTTACAAAGGACGAACTGCAGGACGGCCACGCCTACTAACTACTGACAACACATACAGCAAATTGCGAACTGCAAGCTACTGACGAGAATCGCCGCTTTCCCAAGAGAAGGAGAGCGGCGATCATATATTCAGAGTATTTGTGTTGGTATTTACTTCAGCTTTTCAAGCACTTTCTGGAAGTTCTGCATAAAGAACTCGGCGGCCGTCATCTTGACACCGCCGACGGTGACCTTACGGGCATCGGGGGTCTCGGCATTCTGCTTCTCGAGCAGGGCAATACGGTGCTGGGTAGCGCGAACAAGGAGCTTCTTCATCTTCTTGTCCTGAGCACAGTTGTCGGCCATGCCTTGCAGCAGGGGCACCAGGTCGCGACTATCGGGCCACACGGCACCACCGGTCTTGATGTCCTTCTCCAGATACTTGGCCAGCGTCGGATAGTCCTTCTGGTAATTGGCAACGGCAACAAGCGTAGCGTCCTCAATCTGTTCAACGCCAGGCACGCCATACTCCAGCATCTTCTGCTTATAGCTTTGGAAGCCGTTGAGGTCGAAGCTCTTAAACTCGCGTCCTTCGAAATCCATGAACATACGGGCACCCTGCTTCCATGCCTTGTCGAGCACGCCAACAGCCGCAGTGCCATAGTTGCTCTCGACGGCAGCATGCTGACGGTAGATATTCAGGAACAGGTCGTCGTCGGGCGTATAGCCAGCCGTGATGAAAGTTTGGAAAAGCGCACTGTCGGCCACAATCTGCTGGGCACTCTTACCACTGAGCAGGACATCGGTGACCTGCTTCTTCTCGGTACGCAGGTAGCTACGGTCGAGCAGCTCCATATAGTCGCGCAGGAAAGCCGCATCGCGGTTACCATCCTTGAACTGCTTCTGATACCAAGGCAGTCCTTTCTCCTCGTTCATCAACTTATCGATGGCGGCAATAAACGCCTCCAGCGGAGCCGAGCCCACCTGCGTAGCACGCAGTGAACCGTCGCCGTTCAGAATGAGGAACGTGGGATAGGCCTGCACATCGTACTTCTTAGCCAATTCGGGGCCTTCGCCCTTCTCCATATCAATCTTCCAGCACACGAACTTCGTGTTGAAGTAGTCGCCAGCCGCCTTCTGCGGGAACACATTGGTGGCCATCTGCTTGCAGGGACCACACCACGAGGTGTAGCAGTCGATGAACACAGGCTTGTTTTGCTCAACAGCCATCGCAAGAATCTCCTTAAACGATTTTCCCTCGTTGAAATTGGTTTGGGCACTCACTCGTGCACTCATACACAAGATGCAGCCCATGATACATATTAAGATTCTCTTCATTTTAATTATGAATTATCAATTGTGAATTACTTAATTGTGAATTGTCAATTGTGCTTTACTCGCTCGTCGGGAAAATGGGCATCGGGGAACGCGGTCCCATGGTGATGACCATATTGCTGATGACACTGGGTGTACAACGGCGAATAAAACGGGCCTTGCCCGTGCCACTGACGGTGCGATAAGCCTCAACGGTGGGCATGCCGCCAACAAGGTTGTTGAAGAACCAAAGCTTATAAGTATCGCCATTCTGCGAGCCGACAATGAGGTTGTCGTAGTTCAGCTGCTTGTCACCAAACATCAGCGAGAGCCACTGGTTGGTAACCAAATCGACAGGCTCGCTGACACCAGGCAGAGGCACCTCCACCTCGGTCTTGGAATCAAAGCCATAGGCATAGAGCTTGCGACCATCGATAGCATAGATGTAAGAAGCACTACCACCGCAGGCACCTACCTGAGTAGCCTTCGATATATGGAGATCGGGGGCCAATTCGCGTATCTCGAGCAGTTGAGCCATCTTGCCGTTGAGCATGTGGAGGAAACGCTTGCCGGTGCCTTTCTCCTCGGTGAGGAACCACACCGTCTCGACGCCGCCTTTACGTGTCAGACCACTGGCCAGACACTCTTGTAGCCCTGTGGAGTCGCGCGAAATCTGGGTAACGTTCACACAGTTCATGTCGATGTTGCAAACACCATGCTTTGAGTTGCTCCAGTAAGCATAGCCACGCTGACCACCTGAGCACATCTGGATATGCTTGGTAACATCATCCTCAACAAAGGGAAGCTTGAACTTACCTGTAGAGAGACTGCCAGTGCCCTTCATGGCGATGCTGCTGACACCCTTCTTAGACATCAGGATGCCCATGTTGTAGCCATTGGTGATGTTGTAATACACGTCATCATTGTCCTCACCGGCATAGCAGATGGTCTTCGTGTCGAAAATCTGGCGCATATCCTCCGTACGATAAGCACGGTAGTCAGCAGCACTGAAGATGTTCAGCATATTGGCCATTTCCATCTCCTTGCTATCGGGGTTCACGTAGTTCTGCTGATAGACCATGGCCAGCGACACAGGAGCACCCTTCATCGGCTCACCATTGAGCTTAGTCAGAATATCGGAAGAGAAACCATCGGTCGTCACCAAGTCGAGGTCGGTATTACCGTCGGCGGTCTCCTTCAGCACATAAAAGCCATCGCTGAAAGCCGTCGAGACATTGAGGTTGGTGCGGGCATACTGGGCAAGACCAGTAGCCTTTACCTTCACCTCGAGGGTGATGATATAAACACCCGAAGAGAGGTTCACCTCGTAGTCGAGGTTACGCTCGGTGCCGATGACATGCTCGCGGAAGCCTGCATCAGAATAGCTCTTATCGATGTAGAGATACCAGGTGTACTGCAACTGCGAGTCGTCATACTTGGTCTTGACTTCAGGGCTGATAGTCAGATGGTTGCCGGCATACGAGACCACCGACTGCTCGGGCATCTCGCCAATCTCGATAGTGGGAACCTTCTCGGGATCACCCAGCGAGCTGTCGTCACTATAGCAGGCGCCGAGCGCAAAGGTCAGCACACCCGCCAATGCTATTTGGAAAATATGTTTTTTCATCATTATCAATTATCAATTGTGAATTGTTTAATTCTGAATTGTGAATTGTCCATTGCCTTAGGCCTTCGCTTTCGGGGCAAAGCTGACAGCCGTGCCGTCGGCCTCGCGCCATACGTCCTGACCTTTGGCCTGACGGGCAGCGTTGTCTTCAGCCAGACGCTTGGCAAAGACCTGTGCCATGTACGACAGATAAGCCTTGTCCTTGTTATAGTTCTCAAGGATGAACTCGTCGCTCCACGACTTACCACTCCAGTCAATCATCAGCTGATACTTCACGTCACCATACTCGCCGAAGATATCGTCAAGGCCACACTCGTCCCAGACGGCGGGCTTCGACAGACGGTCGGTGAAAGAGATGACGCGTGTCTGCATCATGGTGAAGCCCTTCTTGAAGTTCTGGTTCTCCTTGAAGCGTACCTTCAGCGTAACGTCCTTTGACTTGACGTTGCTACTGCGCAGCACCACCACAGGCACGCGGAACTGGCTCTCGCCAGCCTTCACCACCTGAATACGCTGAGCCTCGGGGCTGTCGAAAGCCACATAGTCGACACCGGCAACAGCATTGACGGCACCATCGACCTGGACCTGTTCAAGAGCAAACTCACGATCGTAGTCGCGTACGAAACCGGCAGTCTTAGCCTCCAGCCACACGGTATCGCTCTGCACATCGCCATGGGTTTTGAAGTTATAAAGCGTGGGAGTCTCAATGAGCGCAGGAGTCTTTGCGAGCTCCTCGTTCTGCAGGTCTTTGCCATTGCTGTTGACAAAGCGGAAGTTGAGATAGCAGTCAGGATTGGAATAGGGTTCCAATTCTTTCTCGCACGACGTGGCACCGGCCAACACAACGGCAGCAAATGCCAGATATTTGATTGTCTTCATGTTAATTCTGAATTGTGAATTGTGAATTTTCATTCTTTCATTCTTACATTTTTTCATTTTACTACGCCTGCAGGATCATACTCCGTCTCAGGCAGCGGAATGATATAGGTATTCTCGTCGGCAGGCGTCTTCAGCCACTTGATATTCTTCTCACCAAGACGCTTGTAGGTGTAGAACATCTGACCTTCGCCATAGAACTCGCGACGATACTCGTTCTCAATCCAAGTACGAACATCACTGAGCGACTCGAAAGGCAGGCTGGTGGCCACGTTGTGAGACAGCATATACTCGGTGTACAGCTGATTCACCTCTGCCAGGTCATTGGATGTTTCCATCACAATGAGATACATCTCTGAGGTACGCAGCATGGGGATAATCTGATAATACAATTCCTTGTTGGATACCTTCTCGTCGTCGTAGCTATAGCGCAGGAAACCACACCACAAATAACCGGAAGCATCCTTCAGACGCTGGTTCCACAGGTTAGCATAGCGGTTGTGGCTCTCAATGTTCTCGCCGTCGAAGAGCTCGGTAAGCATCTCATTGCTGATGGCCAACTTGTTCTCGTCGTAGGAAGCCACCACGTTGTCGGCATTATCGGTGAAGAAAGCTACCGTGTAGTTCTGCACATCATACTTGCTAATAGAGAAGTAGCACTCGTTGGGACAGGTGGTGTAGCCCTGCTTATAGTCGTTAAGACCACTGAGCGGACGCACAGCACGGCCATCGGGCAACTGGGCCTTGATGAGGTCGCGAGCAATAGCAAGTGCCGTTGGCTTGTCGCCAGTATAGAGAGCCATACGGGCATGAAGGGCACGAACAGCCCAGTAGTTCAGGCGCATCTGACGATACATAAGGAACGTGTTCTTCTCGTACTCCTCGCCCGTAGCATAGGTACGATTATAAGGATAGGTGCAGGCAGGGTCACTGTCCTTCAGCAGCTGCTCAGCACGCTCAATGTCGCTGGTCAGTTTAGTAGCATACTCAGCAAAGCCGTAGTACTGAGGAATCTCGGTGATGCTCGTAGCCTCAGAGTAAGGCAGCTTCACCTCCTTCTGTCCGCCGGGCACCTGGCCGAAGAGGCGGAGAATGTCGAGCTGACAATAGGCGCGAATAGCGTAAGCCTCACCCAGCACGATGTCGTGCATGCGCTTCTCGCGGAAAACATTGGTATTAGCCTCACCATTCTTGATAATCATATTGGCTTGGGCCACCGTCTTGAAAAGAGCAGTGTAGATGCCCTTCATCGTTGACTTTGCCTGATCGGTAGTGTATTCATGACGGCTCAGGTCGCGCTCACCATAGCGGGTGGTGCTGGGATTGATACGCCACAGGTTTGCCAAGTTCTCGACACTGGTCATCGTCAGACGCAGGCCGTAAGCATCCTGCCCGGCCATCTGCAGGTAACAGCCTGTCAGTGCCGTCTGGAAACCTTTCTCGGTAGAGAACTGCCCATCCTCCTTCTGTTCGGTGTCAGGGCGTACATCGAGCCAGTCGTTGCACGATGAGAGCGTCATCATCAGCAAGAGGGCTGCGGTGCTGGTTAGCAATTTTATCTTTGTCTTATTCATAAAAATTGTCTTATTTAAATTCTTAACTGTGAATTGTCAATTATGAATTATCAATTATCCATTTTGTCAATTATTAAAACAAAACCTTCACACTGCCCTGAATGTTGCGGGCATAGGGATAGTTGATACCACGTTCCTGCTTGATGCTGCCCCAGTGGAACAAATCGCTGGTGTTCAGACCAAAGGTGACTGACTGCAACTTCAGCAACTGACGTATCCACTGGCTGTCCCAACGATACTGCAGGCTGGCCGAAGACAGCTCCAGCACGTTGTCCTTCATCACGAAGCGTGAGGTAGCGCGAGTGGCATCTTCCTCGTATCCCTTGAAGAAGGTGACATCGCCGGGCTTCATCCAGCGGTCGGTCAAGGCACGACGGTCAACATTCTGGCTCTTCAGCGCATTGATGGAAACCTCTACCTTGTCGCGCAAGGTGCTGTTGTAACGATAACCGCCCCAGTAGTAGGAGAAGGTGAAGTTAAGCGTCCAACCCTTATAGCGGATGACGTTACCGAAGTTGCCACGATACTTGGGATCGGACTGTCCGCAGTACACCTTGTCGCCAGCACGCCAGGAGTCAGTGACATTACCGTCACGATCAACGTAAATCTCCTTACCCGTCGAAGGATCAATACCCAGCGACTTCACAGCGTAGATAGCGCTCTGAGGCATTCCCTCATAGAAGAGATAGGCCACCTCGACATTCTGTTCACGATAAGCCTCTGTTTGTGCCTTCACGGCATCGGAAAGCTTCGTAATCCAGTTCTTGTTGTAAACCAGTTGGCCGGTCATCATCCACGTGAAGCCATGCTTCAGGTCGCGAATGGGATAGCCGCTCAGCGAGAGTTCCCAACCGCGGTTCTTCACCTCGCCAACGTTGGCGATATAGCTGTTGAGACCCATGCTCGACGGCAAATCCATCGTTGACAACAAGTTCGACGTCTTCTTGTCGTAGTAGTTGAATTCGCCCTTCAAACGACCATTGAACAGGCCGAATTCCACACCAACGTTAGACTCGCGGGTGGTCTGCCACGTCAAGCGGGGATTACCCCAAGCCGTGAGCTGAGAACCAATCCAGTTCATGTACTTGCTGCTGGTAATGGAGTGATAGATGGTGTTGGCACCCGAGCCACTGCCCATCTGCGTGCCCACCTCACCGAGAGAGGCCTTCAGACGCAGAATGCTGAGCAGGGGATTCTCCTGGAACCACTTTTCGTTGTGAACATTCCAGCCAATACCTGTTGACCAGAAGGGAGCCCACTTCTTCTCACTACCGAAAGTTGAACTGCCGTCCACACGGTAAGAGAGGTCAACGTAGTAGCGGGCATCGTATGTATAGTTGATGTTGGTTGTCAAGCCGATGCGGCGTGTCTTGCCCTTTGAGCCTCCCGGGGTGCCGTTCTTATAGTACTGGCGGGCATTGCCGAGGAAGGGATTCTCACTGTCAGCAATACCTTCGGCCTCGAAGGTGTACGACAGGTTGTCGCGAGCCGAGATGTTATAGTCAGCACCCACATAAAGCTGGTGCTTGTCGGCAAAGACGTGGCTATAGGCCAATGTAGCGTTGCCATCGTAGCTATAGCCATTGCCAGTACCATAGCGGTAGAGACCACGACGCAGGAAACCCTCATCGTCCTGGTACTCGCTGTAGTGGCCGTAGCTGTTGGTGGTGAAATAGGAGTGCTCAGCAGGCAGGAAATAGTCGCTCGTATTGTTGAGCTTGCTGATGCCAAGCTGTCCGCGCAGTGTCAAGTCGGGAATAATCTTCCACTCGATGGCGAAATTGTTGGTCAGCGTCTCATGACCAGACTTGTCGATGGTGTTCAGCTCGGCATCGTAGAGGGGATTGGCACGACCGGCACCCTGTGACGGGCCAAGGAAGTTCTCGAACTGCTGGCGCAGGGCTCCCGTCTCATCATAGGGGATGTCGTAGGGCTGCAGAGAGACATACTGGCTGAAGCTGCCGTAGTTGCTTTCCTGTGAGCGAACAAGGCCCAGCGTAGTATAGTTCTTGAAGGTGATGTTCTTCAGCTGATAGATAAGCTGTATGCTACCGTTGAACGAGCGGCGATAGGAATTCTTCATGGCGCCCTCGGTATCCTTGTAGTTAGCACTGGCAGCCCAGCGGAACTGGTCGCTACCGCCCTCAAGACGGACGTTGTAGTGAGAGCCCACACCCGTACGGACGGGCTTGTCGAGCCAGTCGGTGGTAGCACCGCTCAGCACATTGCGCAGTTTCTTGTTATAGTGCTCCTGGAAGTTGAAGTCGTTGGGCAGATAAGTATTCGAGTACAAGCCCAGACGGTTCTCAAGATCCAGTTTCTCCGTAGCATTCAAGTAGTCATAGCTGGTCAGGTCGGGAGCCTCGATGTCAAGTCCCACCTCTGCCTGAATACGCAGTTTGCCGGCATCGGGCTGGCGGGTGGTAACGACAATGACGCCGTTAGAACCGCGTGAACCGTAGATGGCTGTGGCGGCAGCATCCTTCAGGATGTTGATGCTCTCAATTTCCTCGTCGTTATAATCCATTAGCTTCTCGAGCGACATCTCGAAGCCGTCGAGGATAATCAGCGGCGTGTTCACAGAGTTGCCTGTCGAACTGTTGAACTCGGCTACGCTCATGGGCAGGCTGGAGTTACCGCGGATATTGATTTGCGGCAGGTTGTTGGGGTTGCTACCAGCCAGATTGTTCACCTGGAAGTTCAGCGATGCATCGATACTCTTCAGCGTCTGCAGCAGGTTCTGACCGCGGTTCAACGTCAGTTCCTCTTTACTGATGGTTGAGACCGAACCGGTGTAGCTCTCACGGGCTTTCTTGAAGATACCCGTTACAACGACATCATTCAACTGCGTATCGCCAGTCATCACGATGTCGCGCTTCACGTTGGCACTACCCTGCCCCAGTGTTATCTGCTGGGCTTTCATGCCAACATAGGTCAGTTTCAGCACACAGGGACCAGCAGGTACCTTCAGCGAATAGAAGCCATTGGCATCGGTAACGGTACTCACACGGCCATCGCCCACCGTCACGGGAACGCCGACCAACGGCTCACCCTGATCGTCGCGAACGTAGCCACTCACGGTGCGAGAGCCCGTACCGTCCTGCTGACGATAGACGGTAATGGTACGCCCGTCTATCTCGTAACTACAGCCCGTCTGCTGCATAGCAGTTGTCAGCACTTCGTTGACAGGCTTGTCCTTCACATCGACATTCACACGAGGCAGCGACTTAGCCAACTCGCCACTGATGACGAAATTGTAGCCCGTCTGCTTCTTGATCTGCTGGAACAGCTCTTCCATCGTAGCCTGCTCCATTCGCAACGTTACACCGCCTGCCGTCGCACTGGTCGCTAACCCAACCAGCAAGACAAGCAGCAGTGTCTTGAGTTCAGATGCTCGTTTACTCATACATTTTGGTTTAAGTTGATAAATTTTATTTCGGATTTACTTTTTTACCTTTTTACTTTTTTATCTCAACCTCTCTTCCACGACGCTGAATGTTCAAGCCCGTCGATTTGCCAAGGGCCGTCAGGATATTGTCCAGCTGCTCGTAGCGGTCGAAATCGCCCACGACGGTGATATCGCGAAGTTCGGGCTTGACAAACGTCACATCAACATCGTACCACTTCGCCAGCACATCGGTCACCTTCCACAGAGGCTGGTAACGGAATAGGAAGTAGCCGGTATTCCAGGCCACATAGGGCTCGGTGTCAACCTCTTCGACAGACAACTGCGTATTCATCACCGACACCTTCTGACCAGGTGTCATGCGCAGTTCCTGACCACCGTTGGGTGTCACACCGATGCTACCCTTGACCAGCACCACGCTGACCGAGCCGTCGGCTTCGCGGGTATTCACATTGAACTCCGTACCATACTGGCGCACATCGCCCTGCGGCGTATGTACAATGAACGGATGACGACGATCACGAGCCACCATGAAATAGGCCTCGCCCTCTAGAATCACATCACGTGTAGCTCCAGTGAAATGCTCGGGATACACCAGGCGCGTATTATAATTAAGGTGTACGAAGGTACCATCGTCCAGTCGCAGCCAGAACTCCTTGTCCTTATGTGTTGTCACACGCTGCGCCTCCTCCAACTCAGCTGCTGCCGGTGAATCGTCAACAACAGCCCACTGCGAAGGGGCATGCTGCAAACGGCCAGAAGCAGTGCCGCTACGGCTCACATGCTCAATCACAGCATCGCTGCGTCCCGACTCCTGACTCATTTTCATGGCCATCTGCACCTCCTGACTCAGTTCGGGGGCCACCACCTTCGAGTACTGCAGCCACCAGACGAGCAATCCACTAGCCAGCAATATAGCCACCGTAGCAGCCGCTGCCAGCCAACGACGCGACAGCCGCGGATGAACGCGTGCCTCCATAGCCTTCAGTGCGCTGTCCACATCGACATCGCGCAGACGGCGACACTCATCGTCCAGAAACGACGGCTTACTCACCAGTTCAGCATACTCACGACGACGCTCTGAGGTCTGCGTCCAGGCCTCCAGCTCCGTCTGTTCCTCAGCCGTCAGCTGACCAACGGCTTTTTTGGTCATGAGGGCGGCCAAGCGGCTCACCTCATCTTGTATAATCTTATCCTTTCCCATTCTAACTCTAATACGCACAAAAAGCCCAAAGGGGTAACAAAATTATCTTTTTTCTCTCTTTTTCCTTACATTTTTTAATAAAAAGTAGTATCTTTGCATGCCGAATGGACATCAGCCGTCAAATATTGGAAGATTTCCAACGAGGGCATCTCGAGTCGTTCTATCGCGAACTCTACCCCTCACTGCTCAGATACGCCGAGCGTACACTGGGCGCCGACCACGCATATCAGGCTGAGGACTGCGTGCAGGAGGCCATCTACAAAGTGTACCTACGCCGCCATCAGTTTACCGATACCGATGCCATCAAGTCCTACCTCTTTATGTGTCTGCACAACGAGATTGTGTCGCTCTTTCGCAAAGACAACAGCCACGCCCGCTATCTGGAGCGCCGACAGGAGCCCGATGACGACACCTTTTTCGATAACATGGTGCTACAGGAGACACTCGACCACATTCATCAGGCGGTAGAACGGCTGCCAGAGCGACTACGCAGCATCTTCAGCATGAGCTTTGAGCAGGGACTTAAAAACATTGAAATAGCCCAGCTGCTCAGTCTTTCGCCCGAAACGGTGAAGAAGCGCAAGGCCAGTCTTCTGGATTTTTTGCGCCGACACATAAAAAGGTAGCCAATTGTATTAAACCTTTTCACCCCGAATGCGTCTAAGGGGAAAAACCATTAAACTTATTATTAACATTACTAACAATTAAAACCTTTATCAGAAATGAAAAAAGTTATGATGATGATGGCCATGTTGGCCATGACATTTGCTGCTCAGGCACAGAGCAAGTTCCACGACGTAGAAGCTAACGAGGCTACAGGTCCCGTAAAGTCTATCACTACGAACATGATGGGTCGCGAGCAGGTTATCAATTTCACAAAGGAAGGCAAGATGCAGGGCGAGGGTCTGACCGACGCCGTTTACGATGCTAATGGCTTCCTGCAGTCGGCTAAGCGCGCTATGATGCAGGGCCAGTCTGTAGAAGTGAAGTACAAGTGGGAGAACGGCCGCATCGTCAGCCAGTCAATGAACATGATGGGTCGCGACATGGTGACCAAATTCACTTATAACGACAAGGGCGCCGTTGCTGCTCAGATTATGGACATGGGTGGCCAGCAGATGGAAATGCCTTACACCGACTACAAGTACGACAATCACGGTAACTGGATTAGCCGTAAGAGCTCGATGATGGGCAACGAAATGGAGCAGACTCGCAAAATCGAGTACTACGAGTAATATCGCAAACGGTTGAATCCTGCAAATTTGGGAATCTGGATTCACTCCACAACAAGAATAATGAAAACAATGAAGCCTGCCAATGATGGCAGGCTTCATTGTTTGTATGTGTGATGTAGATTACTTGGCGTAAGCCACAGAACGGGTCTCGCGGATAACAGTGATCTTCACCTGTCCGGGATAGGTCATCTCGTTCTGAATCTTGGTTGCAATCTCGCCGCTCAATGCCTCGGTCTCAGCATCGCTCATCTTATCGGCACCGACGATGACGCGGAGCTCACGACCGGCCTGGATGGCATAGGTCTTGGTAACGCCGGGATAGCTCATGGCGATGGCCTCGAGGTCGTTCAGACGCTTGATGTAGGCCTCGACAATCTCGCGACGGGCACCAGGACGGGCACCGGAGATGGCGTCGCACACCTGCACGATGGGAGCCAGCAGCGTCTGCATCTCCATCTCATCGTGGTGGGCACCGATAGCATTGCAGATATCTGGTTTCTCCTTGAACTGCTCGGCAATCTTAGCGCCGTAGAGTGCGTGGGGCATTTCGCTCTCCTCATCGGGCACCTTACCGATATCGTGGAGCAGACCGGCACGCTTAGCCTTCTTGGGGTTCAAACCGAGCTCAGCGGCCATGACGGCGCAGAGGTTTGCGGTCTCGCGGGCATGCTGCAACAGGTTCTGACCGTAGCTGGAACGATATTTCATCTTACCGATGATGCGTACGAGTTCGGGATGCAAGCCGTGGATACCGAGGTCGATGGCGGTGCGCTTACCAGTCTCAATGATTTCGTTGTCAAGCTGCTTCTTCACCTTGTTCACCACCTCCTCAATACGGGCGGGGTGGATGCGGCCGTCGGCTACCAACTGATGGAGGGCTAGACGACAGGTCTCACGACGCACGGGGTCGAAGCCACTGATGACGATAGCCTCGGGGGTGTCGTCAACGACAATCTCAACACCACAGGCAGCCTCCAAGGCACGGATGTTACGTCCCTCACGGCCGATGACACGACCTTTGACGTCGTCGTTGTCGATATGGAAGACTGAAACGCTGTTCTCAACAGCCGTCTCCGTAGCCACACGCTGAATGGTCTGGATAACAATCTTCTTGGCCTGGGCATTGGCATTAAGCTTAGCCTCGTCCATAATCTCGTTGATATAGGCCTGGGCATCAGTACGAGCCTCGTCCTTTAGGCTCTCTACAAGACGATTCTTGGCTTCCTCGGCGCTAAGTCCTGAGAGTTCTTCCAACTTCTCGCGCTCCTTGAGCTGCATCTTCTCCAGTTCCTCTTGCTTCACTGAGAGCAGTTTCTTTTCGTTATCGATGCGCTGCTGCTGGTTGTCGAGTTCGTTCTTACGACGTCCCAATTCCTCGTGGCGCTGATTCAGCGAAATCTCGCGCTGCTTCAGCTTGTTCTCGTTCTGCTGGAACTGCTGGTTGCGCTGCTGTACCTCCTTCTGCAGTTCGCTCTTCTTATTGAGGAATTTCTCCTCGACCTCAAGCAGTTTCTTCTTTTTAATGACCTCGGCCTCCTTCTCGGCAGCCCCTATGAGTTCGTTGTATTTTCCCTTAACGGCGTAACGGAAAATCAAGTATCCGCAAACTCCGCCCAGAATAAGGGCGGCGGCGGCAACTATCAATGTAAGTACCATAATATAGATTTATAATAATGTTAATATTCTTCTCGTTACTTCAAGGCCTCCTCAATCTCAGAAGTCAAGCGCGAGAGAATATTATCATAGGGCTGGGTATCGTTCTTGGAACGCTCCCGCTGATACATCAGCGCGATGTCGATAAGCGACATCAGGCCAATGGTATGATCGCTCTTGCGTCCCTTATAAGCCTGGGCATACGCGTTGTAGCGATCTGTTATCAGCTTAGCGGCAGCACGGTAATAGACTTCGTCCTCGCGGTTCACAGTGACCTCGATTTCCTCGTCATAGACGTGCAGTCGTATATGTAGTTTCTCCTTGTTTGCTTCTGCCATCGTTTCGGGTCTTTACTTCTCGTCACTCAGGACGGCAATGCATTTGTTCACATCACGAATGAGACGTGCCAGCCGTGCCTTGGCGCCTTCAAGGTCGCCATCTGTAATCTCCAGCATGCGTGCCATTTTCAGTGATTGGTAGTCGCGTTCCTGCTGTTCCAGCTTAGCCTTGAGGTCGGTGATGTCCTTCTCGTTCTTCTCCAACATAGCGTAGAGCTCTACATTCTCCTTTTTCAGTTCTTGAAAACGGAGGAGCATCTGACGGACGCGTGTCTCGAACGTGCTTATGGCCTTCTCTTTTGGATTCATGACTACTGTTTTGTCTGACAAAGATAGGCAAAATTTGGCTAAATGATTACCACAATGCCTGTTATTTAATATTTATTAAAGTTTCAGACGAATTATTTGCCGGTATCCTTAGGTCTCGGCTCTTTCTTAGCCAACATCAGCACGCGGAATACGAACTGTGTGACCCACTGCTGCGAGAAGCCGAGCTTCTTGTTCAGCTGGCGCACAGAGACCACCGACTTCATGACGCCGGCATCGGTGAAATCGTTTTTGTTGAAGATGTCGCTGACGGTCTTCTCAGTCATCGAGTAGATGGTCTTCTTGAAGATGGAGGGGATGCGTGCCTTCACCTTCATGAGGTTCGAGACAAGCATCATCAAATCCTGCGTAAAGCCCTGGAACTGATACATATATGTCTGTATGTCCTGCGGTGTCTTACAGCGGCGGATGATGCTCTTGTCAATCTCCTTCGTGAACGTCTCGTCCATCTCGTAGATCTCCTGCATCATCTTCGTGACGCGCTGCTTCTCACCCACGCCGAGGCGGTTGTTCACCGTCGGCACCTTCAGCGTCTGCTTGAACACGCGCAGGTCGGGCAATGCTGCCAGATTGGTGATGTGGAGGTCGGCAGCCATTACTGCCTGAAAATATACGCGGATGAGTGTCATGAAATCTTCCATTCCACCAGACTTCTCCGCTTTTCCGTCGGCCGCATTGCGACCAAAAATTTTTGCTAAAATTCCCATATAGTTTAAAATTAATGGTGCAAAGGTAGCATTTTTTCTCTAATTAGCGTAATTTTACGGGGTGAAATCCTTTTATTAAAGGAAAAAATACTTATCTTTGCAGCATAATTAATCCTAACAACACCTTAGAGCATGAAAGGAATCGTATTAGCAGGTGGTAGCGGAACACGCCTCTACCCCATCACAAAGGGCATCAGCAAGCAGCTGATACCCATCTTCGACAAGCCCATGATTTACTACCCGATATCGGCTCTGATGCTGGCCGGTATCCGTGAGATACTGATTATCTCGACGCCTCACGACCTGCCAGGCTTCAAGAGGCTACTCGGCGACGGACACGAGCTGGGCGTACGCTTCGAGTATGCCGAACAGCCCTCACCCGACGGCTTGGCACAGGCCTTCATCATCGGCGAGGAGTTCATTGGCGACGACTGCGCCTGTCTGGTGCTCGGCGACAACATCTTCTATGGCTCGGGCTTCAGCGGATTGCTGAAACAGAGTGTGGAGAATGCCGAGAAGCACGGTCTTGCAACGGTCTTCGGCTACTACGTCAACGACCCTGAGCGTTACGGTGTGGCAGAGTTTGATGCTGAGGGCAACTGCCTGAGCATCGAGGAGAAGCCGCAGCAGCCGAAGTCGAACTACGCCGTCGTGGGTCTCTACTTCTATCCGAACAGCGTGGTGGAGATAGCCAAGAACATCAAGCCATCCGCACGCGGCGAACTGGAGATTACGACCGTCAATCAGGAGTATCTGGCACAGCAGAAGCTGAAAGTGCAGACGCTGCAGCGCGGCTTTGCCTGGCTCGACACAGGCACACACGACTCGCTGGCCGAAGCCTCTACCTTCATCGAGGTCATTGAGAAACGTCAGGGCTTGAAGGTGGCCTGTCTGGAGGAGATTGCCTTCAAGAAGGGCTGGATAGACGCCGAGCACCTGAAGGAACTGGCAAAGCCCATGATTAAGAACGGCTACGGTCAGTACCTGATGCAGCTGGCGGAAGGAAAATGAGGGGAAAGGAAAAGGTAAAAAAGGAAAAAGTAAAAAGGGCCTCGATTGGAGGTTTTAGATAAAACAAAAAAAGAGTCGCAACAACTGCGACTCTTTTTATTTTCTGTTTGTGATGTAATTTACTTCACCTTCTCCACGATGGCCTTGAAAGCTTCGGGATTGTTCATGGCGAGGTCGGCGAGCACCTTACGGTTGATCTCGATACCAGCCTTTGACAGAGCACCCATGAGCTGTGAATAGCTCAGGCCGTTGATGCGTGCAGCAGCGTTGATACGCTGAATCCACAGGCTGCGGAATGCGCGCTTCTTGTTACGACGGTCACGATAAGCATATGTCAGGCCCTTCTCCCAAGTGTTTTTGGCTACTGTCCAAACATTCTTACGAGCTCCAAAGTAGCCACGGGTGAGCTTCAAAATACTCTTGCGCTTTGCTCTTGATGCGACGTGATTTACTGATCTTGGCATAGTTTTCTTACTTCTTTAATGTTCGACAATAGGTTTGTTTAGCGGAGACACAACAGGTCGCGAACCTGCTTCATGTTCGTCTGGTCAACGAGTGTTGAACCGCAGAGGTTACGCTTCTGCTTCTTGGTCTTCTTAGTCAGAATGTGACTGTGGTAAGCGTGGTGTCTCTTAACCTTACCTGTACCGGTGAACGAGAATCTCTTCTTAGCGCCGGAGTTTGTCTTTACTTTTGGCATTGTTTTTAATTTATTTAATTTGTTATTAATAATCGGCAGCTACGCATATACCGGGCGCGCCACCTTGTTTCTTTCTAATGGATTATTGACAATTAATCGTCATTCTCCTCTGTCAGCTTCTTCAACGCATCGGCACTGATTTTGGCGTTGGCAAAGAGTCCACCGTTAGTGGGTGTCTCCGTGCTGGCCTCCTTAGCGGCCTGCTGCTGACGTGCAGCTTCCTTCTCTTCCAGCACAGATGCCTCGCGGTCGCGAGCCTGCTGGCTTTTCTTGGCGACGCCTGCCTTCTTAGGTGCCAGATAGAGGAACATCTTCTTGCCCTCGAGCGACGGCATAGACTCTACCTTACCGAATTCCTCCAGGTCGTTGGCGAAACGGAGGAGAAGCACCTCGCCCTGCTCCTTGAACAGGATGGAGCGTCCGCGGAAGAATACGTACGCGCGTACCTTATTTCCTTCCTCAAGGAACTCCCTGGCGTGCTTGAGCTTGAACTGGTAGTCGTGCTCATCGGTCTGAGGTCCGAAGCGGATTTCCTTCACCTCAACCTTCACCTGCTTGGCTTTCATCTCCTTAGCACGTTTCTTCTGCTGGTAGAGGAACTTGGAGTAGTCGATGATTCGGCAAACAGGCGGGTTAGCATTGGGCGAAATCTCGACGAGGTCGACACCCTGTTCACGGGCCATATTCAGTGCATCGCGGGTAGGCATAACAGTTGAACCGTCATCGCCAACGATACGGACTTCACGTACGCGTATCTGCTCATTGACGCGGTACTGATTCTTTATTTTGTCATTCTTCATCTACTACTTTTTGAGAAATCGGCTGCAAAGTTACAACAATTCAGTGAATTAGCAAAACTTTTCGGCAACATTTTTTACTTTTCACCCTATCATTTCCAGAAATTCGTCCTCATTGACGATGCGAATACCCAATTTTTCAGCTTTTTGGAGTTTCGACGGGCCCATGTTGTCGCCTGCGAGGACGAAGGAGGTCTTACTGCTGATGGAACCAACGTTCTTGCCGCCGTTCTGCTCGATGAGCAGCTTGTACTCATCGCGCGAATGGTGCTGGAAGACGCCGCTGATGACGATTGACTGCCCTGCAAGCTTGTCGCTCTGTGCAGCCGTCTGTTCCTCGGAGAGCTCGAACTGCAGGCCGTAACCACGCAGGCGCTCCACGATGTCGCGGTTCACGTCGTTGTGGAAGTAGCTGATGATGCTCTTCGCCATCACCTCGCCGATGCCCTCGACCTCCTGCAGTTCCTCGAGTCCTGCCGCCATCAGGGCATCCATCGTCTTGAAATGACGGGCCAAGAGGCGGGCACTTGTCTCACCGACAAAGCGTATGCCAAGGGCGAAGACAACGCGCTCGAAGGGCACTTCCTTGGACTTCTGAATGGCATTGACGATGTTCTGAGCCGACTTGCCGCGCGAGCCGTCGCCGTTAATCTGCTGAACGTCAATCGTGTAGAGGTCGGCAATATTCCGAATCAGCTTGCGCCGATAGTAGTCCTCGATAATCTCCGGTCCCAGTCCGATAATGTTCATCGCCTTACGGGCTACGAAGTGCTCGATGCGGCCCTTGATCTGAGGCGGACAGCCGGCATCATTAGGGCAGTACCAGGCGGAGCTGGCGGGAGAGCCATCGGAAGCGGCGGCTGCGGCACCTTCGCCGAGCTTCACCAGCGGCGTGCCACATTCAGGGCAGCGGCGGATGAACTGCACGGGCTGTGCAATGATGGGGCGCTGGTCGATGTCAACGCCAACGATCTTGGGGATAATCTCGCCACCTTTCTCCACATAGACGTGGTCGCCGATATGGAGGTCGAAGCTCTTGATGAAGTCCTCGTTGTTCAGCGTGGCGCGACGCACGGTGGTGCCTGCCAGCTGCACGGGAGCCATGTTGGCGACGGGGGTGACGGCACCTGTCCGACCTACCTGATAGGTCACTTCCAGAAGTTCCGTGCAGGCACGTTCTGCCTTGAACTTATAGGCGATGGCCCATCGTGGCGACTTCGCCGTGAAGCCCAGTGCACGCTGCTGGCGCAGGGAGTTGACCTTCAGCACGATGCCGTCGGTGGCTACGGGCAGGTTCTTGCGCTCCGTGTCCCAGTAGTTGATGAAGTCGAGCACCTCCTCCACGGAGTGCACCTTCTTCATGCCCTCGGAAACTTTGAAGCCCCACCGGCGGGCAGCCTCAAGGTTCTCGAAGTGGCCGTCGGCTGGCAGTTCCTCCCCCAGCAGATAATAGAGGTAGGCATCGAGCTGTCGGCTGGCGACGACCCGCGAGTCGAGGCTCTTCAGGGTGCCGCTGGCGGCATTACGCGGATTGGCGAAGAGTGATTCCTCTGCGGCCTCGCGCTCTTTGTTCAGGCGCTCAAAGGAGGCCCAGGGCATGAGGATTTCGCCTCGGATCTCGAACTCACGAGGATAGCCGGAAGTGCCGAGCACCAGAGGGATGGCACGGATGGTCCTGACGTTCTGCGTCACATCGTCACCATGAACGCCGTCGCCGCGTGTCACGGCCTGCGTCAGTCGTCCGTCGACATAAGTCAGCGATATGGAGAGTCCGTCGTACTTCATCTCGCAGCACACCTCGAACGGCTCGCCGCCAAGGCCTTTCTTGACCGAGTCGTACCACTCGCGCACGTCCAGCTCGGAATAGGTGTTGGCCAGCGACAGCATGGGGTACTTATGCGTCACCTGCCGGAACTCCGACTGCAGGTCGCTGCCCACGCGCTGCGTCGGCGAGTTGGGGTCGGCCATTTCGGGGTGACGTGCCTCCAAGTCCTGCAGCTCGTGCATCAGCTGGTCGAAGTCGTAGTCGCTGATGGTGGGCTGGTTCTCTACGTAGTAACGGTGGTTATGTTCGTGCAGCTCCCTCCGCAGCTGCTCTATGCGTTGTATCTCGTCCATTATTTAATCAATACTTTCTTTCCATTGATGATATACAATCCCTTCGTGGGGGTGCTCACGCGGCGTCCCTGCAGGTCGAACACCTGTCGGCTGCCACTCTCGTCGCTCTCTACGACGCCCTTGACGGCCGTCACGTCCTCAGCAGTCTTGCTACCATAGAAATAGAGGCGGAAGGCGTCGAAGATGGCCCAGTAGCTGGACGGCATCGAGGTCGACTTGATGCCCACCTTCAGCGAACCACCCTGCGTGGCAAGGGTGCTGACGAGGCGGTTCTCGTAGTAACCCTTCTTGAAGTAGGCGGCTGCCGCCTGCATATCGTCAGGAATGTACTTGCCGTCCATGGACTGCTCACGTCCAGTGCCTACCTTTCTGCTCTGGCTGCCGTCCTTGATATGCTTCAGCTTCTGCGACTGGGAGCCGGCGTAGATGGTGGCGTTCACGGCCACACTGGCTGCCGAGCTGTAAGGACCGGGGCGCTGGAAGGCCTGTGCGCTGAACACATAGGTGCCGGCCGGAAGGTCCTTGACGGTCTGGTTGAAGTCGAAGGTATTCTGGTAGAACTCACCACAGCCATAGTCGATGGCCGGACTGCCGTTCCAGCCGTCGCTGTTCTCGTCGATGGTGGGATTCACCAGCTTGTAGGTCAGGTCAAAGGGTGTGCCCGTCGGCGTCACACCACCCAGGAAGGTCATGCCCGCCGTCTCGGTCTCTGCAATCATAGCCAGCAACTGCGGAATGGTGGTAGCCGAGGACAGCTGCGTCTCGATGGTGCCGAGGGCTGTCGTCAGCGCATCGTCGGCACCTGTCACATCCTCCGTGTGAGCCACTTTCAGCAGTTTCTTCACCTGCGCCAGTGCGTTCTCAGCCTGCTTTTTCACCTGAGCGACTGCCTTGGTTTCTGCCACCTGCGCCTCGTCGATGGTCATGATGAGCCAGCGCTGCGTCTCGGCCGAGTTTGCGATGTTGAACGTCGCCGCCGTGGTGTTGCCGTTGACGCTGGCCTGCAGGCACTTCGGTGTCCAGTTCTGCTCGGGATGAATCACCCAGTAGCCACGCTGTCCGTCAACGTTCACCCTACCCTTCATCAGGTGCCAGTTCTCGTTGGCCGTCAGGTTCGTTTTCGACACCGTCTTGATGGTGCTGCTGCTATAGGTCAGGTACTGTCCTGTGGCAGCATTGCGCAACTGGTAGTACTGGTTCTGCGGTGTGAAGGTGATATACCACGCCGTGCTGTCGTTCTGGGCAGCCTCCTCGGTCGTCATCGTCACCCACTTCAGGGCGCCCGTCGCCATAGGCTTTAGGTAGGAGGTGTAGAGACCGCGGTCGGCCGACTCGTTCTTGATGTAATACTTGACGTTATCCTCCTGTTCGAGCGAGTAGTAGGGGTCGGCATAGGTAGTAGAGAGGTGTTGCAGTCCGTCCTCACCCAGCGCCTGACCAATCATGGCATTGGCGAAGTAGGTCTTCAGCGTGCCATCGTCCTCATGGGCACCGTTGACGCCGTAGGGCCACATGTGCTGGGTATCGCCGTTCAGACGGGAGCCCGTGGTATTGTCCCAGAAGTCGAGGAATGCCGACACGCGGTCGCCCAACCACTGTCCCGTACCATTGCCGGAGCGCAGGATGTTGCCATTCCATTGCGTGCTGTAGTTGATGACACCCAGTCCGTGCTGCATCTCGTGCATGATGGTACCCGTCTTCTGGTATGCCTCGTTGGGACCTACGTTCATCCATGGATCGTCCCTGTAGTTGCAGTCGGCCGTCGGCGTACCTGAACCATATCCCACAGAGAAGTGCTTCTTGATGCTGGTCAGGTTGCAGAAGAGGCTGCAGGCTTGCGTCAGAGCGTCGTTGATGCGCTTGTTCTGGGCTTCGTTGCCACCGTTGTTATACGAATAGGTGACGGCCCCCTTCGGCAGGGTATAGAACTTGACGACATCGCCATAGCCCGTCAGACCGTCCTTGTTCGTGGCGTATGCGCGCATGTAGTACTTCGTGGCCGGCTTCAGGTTCTCGAAGTAGTAAATGGTGCCATTATTGTCCAGCGTCTTCGTGCTGATGGTATCGCCAATCGTCGGCACCGGCTTCTCGCTCAGACAGAAGCCGCGCTTCTGAAGCGACGAGCCGCCATTGATGCTGACCCTCGAGATGCGTCCGAAGACCATCGTGGCACCACGCACGAAACGCTTGTCGGTAGTCACTTGGGGAGTTTGTCCCGATACAGTTATCGAGAGGAGAGCCAAGAGGCAGATGGTGTAGAATTGTTTAATTTCAGTAGTCATTGTATATAGTTATTTTAATGGTGCAAAGATACAAAAAAAATTCCGAACCAACAAAACAAACAGAGAAAAAAAACGAGCAATCCTTCAAGAATCAGTACCCCGAACCAAGGGAGTGGTTTTCGTCTCGCCTCAAGCGTCTCAAGCGCCTCAAACGTCTTAGTGTCTTTTTTGCAAAACGCATAAGACACAGAGAGAAAAGTATTAATATATATTAAAATTATTACTTATTATAAATAAGGTGCACGAGTTTTTAGTGTGTGAGCCTATCCTTTATGTGCGTTTCAGAAAAAACACAAAAGACGTTTGAGACGTTTGAGACGCCCCCTCCACTCGTTCCACCCCTATCTCAACGAGATACGACTCTATCTCATCGAGATACGCGGCCATCTCGTTGAGATACGATTTGGCAGTCTCAAAAAAAATACGTAACTTTGCACCCATGAAACTGATGCGAGCCCTCTCCCACCCGTTCCGCATGCTGCGCATCGTGCGTTTCGTGTGGAAAGCGCGCCGCCCGAGCACCATGCACGACATGCCGGCAGTCGTCGACACGTTCTGAATCAAGAGCGGATACACGGCACTGACCTTCTTCGGTGCCATACTCACCCGTTCACAGAGCGAGGCCGACGCCATGAACGGACGGCTGACAACGCTGAAGAACCACGAGATGATTCACCTGAAGCAGGCGCAGTCGACGGGCGACTCCTGGTGGCGCTTCTACCGGCTCTACCTGCGCTACTGGTTTCAGGGCTGGCGACAGCGCAAGCACTACCGCAACGCCGGCTACCGCCTGAACCCGTTCGAGATGGAGGCCTACGAGCACATGCACGACCTCGACTACCTGAACCACTGCGCCAACGGCGCCACAGGCTGGAAACGCTATGCGCGCATGACACTGGAGGAGCGCGACAGGCTGCAATCCAGATGATTGCATGAGTCCGGCTTTCTGAAGAGAGAGCCCGACTTTTGAGCAACAGGGGCCGGGTATTTTTCGCCAGGGGCCGGGTATTTTCAAAAAGTCGGCACGTATTGAAAACATAAAGAAAAAGAACTGAAACAAATAAGAAAAGATATATGAGAATCGACATCATCACCGTACTGCCCGAGATGCTGGAGGGCTTCGTCCACGAGTCCATCCTGGCACGGGCCGAGAAGAAAGGACTGGCCGAAATCCGCCTGCACAACCTGCGCGACTACACGCTCGACAAGTGGCGCCGCGTTGACGACTACCCCTACGGCGGTTCGGCTGGTATGGTCATGCAGTGTGAGCCCATCGACCGCTGCATCACGGCACTGAAGGCCGAGCGCGACTATGATGAAGTAATCTTTACATCGCCCGACGGTGAGCGGTTCGACCAGCACATCGCCAACGAGCTGTCGCTGAAGGGCAATCTCATCATCCTGGCAGGCCACTACAAGGGCATCGACCAGCGCGTACGCGACCATCTGATAACCCGCGAGATCAGCATCGGCGACTTCGTGCTGACGGGCGGTGAGCTCGTGGCAGCCATGATTGCCGACGCCGTTGTCCGCGTCGTTCCCGGCGTCATCGGCGACGAGCAGAGTGCCCTCTCAGACTGCTTCCAGGACGACCTCCTGGCAGCCCCCATCTACACCCGCCCTGCCGACTATAAGGGTTGGAAAGTTCCTGACATTCTACTCAGCGGCAACGAGGCCAAAATCCGCAACTGGGAATTGGAACAGGCTATGGAGCGCACTAAACGTTTGCGCCCCGATTTGTTAAAATAGCAGGCTGTCAGGTGTTAGGTGTTGGCCATTTGTTTCTGGCTCAAGCAGAAGCGTTCACCGAGCTCGAACCCTTCCTCGTAGAGTGCTTCAAGCTTCGTGACACTCCGGCACATGCGGTCAACCTCTAACGGCCGTTCCGGACGGATGGTGATAATCTCGCCCCAGTCCTCCATGCGCTCAATCATGTCAAGCTGCTCATTGTAGGCTTCCACATGGTGGCTCAGCACCACTCGCAGTCGCGGATAGTCCTTATAGAATAAGCGTGGCACCTTAAAATCGTTCTCAGTGGAACGGAAGCCGCGGTTGCGCGTCAGCACCACCACATTAGGCGAAAAACCTTGACTAACGGCACGCATCACGGGAATGCTGTCGACGATGCCGCCGTCGAGCATCGGAATACCATCGACCTCGGTGATATGTGCCACGTACGGCAGCGACGACGTAGCACGGCAGATGGCCAGCAGACGCTTGGGGTCGCTACGTTCGGAGAGATACTCGGCACGCCCCGTCAGGCAGTTCGTACACACCATCTCGAACGTCATCGGATTGGCAAAAGCAGCATCGTAGTCGTAAGGCAGAATCTCGTTGGGGAAACGCTCGTAGAGCAGGTTCGGGTCGAAAATGGAACCCTTGGTAATCAGGCTCTTCAGCGAGATATACCCGTACTTCTTCAGCAGGTCGATATTCGAGAAACGCGCCCTTCGCGGCTGACGGCTCAGATAGCTCAGACCGTTACAGGCACCCGCCGACACCGACACCGTGTAGGGGAAATACAAATCGTGCTTCATGAAGGCATCCAGCACGCCGCTGGTGAACACACCACGCATGCCCCCACCCTCGAGTACAAGTCCCGTTTTTTTGCCTAATTGCATATTTTTAAGGATAATTTTCGTGCAAAGGTACATTTTTTTCGCAGATTTTTTGTAACTTTGCCGTCAAAATAACTTAAAACGTGAAAAATGTTTAGCAAACAGACCTACATACAGCGCAGAGCAGAGCTGAAAAAGCTCGTCGGAGAGGGCATCATCGTGCTCTTCGGCAACAATGACGCGCCATGCAATTATCCTGCCAACGGCTATGCACCGTTCCGGCAGGACTCCACATTCCTCTACTACTTCGGACAGCACCGCGACGGACTCGTCGGTGTCATCGACATCGACAACGACGAGGAGTGGCTCCTGGGCGACGACATCGACATTGAGGACATCGTCTGGATGGGCTTCGTACCGAGCGTCAGCGACCTTGCCGCCGAGGTAGGCGTGACGAAGACGGCACCGATGGCACAGCTGAAGGAAATCATAGCCAACAGCCAAAAAGTACACTTCCTGCCGCCCTACCGCCACGACACGAAGATACAGATCATGGACCTGCTGGGCATCCACCCCTCGAAGCAGAAGGAAGCCGCCTCGCTGCAGCTTATCAACGCCGTCGTGCGCATGCGCGCTACGAAGAGCGCCGAGGAGATTGCCTATATCGAGGCAGCCTGCGACGTAGGCTACGTCATGCACACCACCGCCCAGCTGCTCATCAAGCCGGGCGTCACCGAGCGCTTCGTGGCCGGTCAGGTCGACGGCATCGCCCGAAGCCTGGCGCAAGGCAACAGCTTTGCCACCATCTTCTCACAGCACGGCGAAATCATGCACGGCTCACCCTCCGACACCCCTCTGGAGGACGGACGACTCGTGCTCTGCGATGCCGGTTGCGAACTCGACGACTACTGCTCCGACCACACCCGTACGATGCCCGTCAACGGCAAGTTCACACAGCGACAGCTGGAAATCTACAGCATTGTCGAGGCTTGTCACGACTACGTGCTCAGCGTTGCAAAACCCGGCGTCAAGTACCAAGATGTACACTTCGCTGTCTGCCGTCTGATGACCGACCGCCTGAAGGAGCTCGGCCTGATGAAGGGCGACACCGACGAGGCTGTAGCCGCCGGCGCACACGCCATGTTCCTGCCCCACGGATTGGGCCACATGATGGGCATGGACGTTCACGATATGGAAGGACTGGGACAAATCTACGTGGGCTTCGACAACGAGACACGCCCCAACCTCGAACAGTTCGGCACCAACTGCCTACGCATGGGACGCCGGCTGCAGGAGGGCTTCGTGCTGACCGACGAGCCAGGCATCTACTTCATCCCTCACCTCATCGACCTGTGGCGCAAGGAGGGACACTGCAAGGAGTTCCTGAACTTCGACAAGCTTGAGGAATACAAGGACTTCGGTGGCATACGCATCGAGGACGACCTGCTGATAACCGCCGACGGCTGCCGCTTCCTCGGTAGCAAGCGCATACCCTATCATCCGCAGGAGCTGGAAGAATTTATGAATAACAAAAAATAAAACAACAAATGAAAAAGACCCTTATTTTCGCACTCACGGCCATGATGGCCGTCAGTGCAACGGCAGCCAAGAAGAAGGCTCCCGCAAAAGACCAGAACAAACCGGTGTTCACGACCATCAAGGAGAACCCCATCACCAGCATCAAGGACCAGAACCGTTCGGGCACCTGCTGGGACTACTCTACGCTCTCCTTCTTTGAGGCCGAAATCCTGAAGGCCACCGGCAAGACCTACGACCTCGAGGAGTCGTTCGTCGCCAACAAGACCTACATGGAACGCGCCATCCAGGTGGTACGCTACCACGGCGACTGCCAGTTCTCACAGGGTGGCTCGGCTGAAGACGTACTCGCCACGATGAAGACCCACGGCATCGTTCCTCAGGGCATCATGCCCTTCCCGGGCTCTCTCTATGGCGACTCACTGAACAACTTCAATGAGTTCTTCTCGCTGCTGGAACCCTATGTGGCAGCCATCGCCAAGAGCGACGCCAAGAAAATCTCCAACCAGTGGAAGGCTGGTCTGCAGGGCATCCTCGACGCCTACCTCGGCAAGTGCCCTGAGAAGTTCACCTACGAGGGTAAAGAGTACACGCCGAAGACCTTCATGCAGAGCCTCGGCATCAACCTGAACGACTATGTCAGCATCACCAGCTATACCCACCACCCCTTCTACACGGCCTTCGCCGTCGAGGTGCAGGACAACTGGCGCTTCCCCCTGTCGTATAACCTCCCGATGGACGAGATGATGCAGGTCATCGACAACGCCATCGAGCAGGGCTACACCATCGCATGGGGCGGCGACGTCTCTGAGGACGGCTTTACACGCAAGGGCCTCGCCTACGCCATCGACACCAAGCAGACGCAGAGCCTGGCTGGCAGCGACATGGCCAAGTGGCTGAAGCTCGACAAGCAGAAGAAGACCAACATCCTCGACTCACTGGGCTGCAAGGTGCCCGAGGTCGTGGCTACACAGGAGCTGCGCCAGGAGCGCTTCGACAACTGGGAGCTGACCGACGACCACGGCATGCTCATCTACGGCGTAGCCAAGGACCAGAACGGTAAGGAGTACTACATGGTGAAGAACTCGTGGGGCGAGACCGGCGACTACAAGGGCATCTGGTACATGACCAAGACCTTCATCGCCGCCAACACGATGGACTTCCTCATCAACAAAAACGCCATTCCTGCAAACATCCGCAAGAAACTCGGCATCTAACACGTCGTCTCAGAAAAAGTGTACGTAGATGCATTTCAAATGGAATTACGAACCACCGACATCAGAAAGGCTGGCGGCTGCTAAGGAGTTGGGCGAGAAGATAGGCATGAGCCCTATTCTCGCCGACCTCCTCATCGGGCGCGGCATCAAGACGGAATCGGCAGCGAAACGCTTCTTCCGACCGATGCTCAACGAGCTGATTGACCCTTTTCTGATGAACGATATGGACGTCGCAGTAGACCGTCTGAACGACGCCATGGGGCGCAAGGAGCGCATCATGGTCTATGGCGACTATGACGTCGACGGATGTACCGCGGTGGCTCTGGTATATAAGTTCCTGCAGCAGTTCTACTCCAATATCGAATACTACATCCCCGACCGCTACGAGGAAGGATACGGTATCAGCAAGAAAGCATTGGACTACGCTGCAGAGAAGGGCGTGAAACTCATCATCGTCCTTGACTGTGGCATCAAGGCTATCGACGAAATAGCCTACGCCAAGACACTGGGCATCGACTTCATCATCTGCGACCACCACGTGCCCGATGACGAACTGCCCTGCGCTGTGGCAACACTCAACCCCAAGCGCGAAGACTCTACATACCCCTTCAAGCACCTCTGCGGATGCGGCGTAGGCTTCAAATTCATGCAGGCCTTCGCCAAGAACAACGGCATTCCCTTCTCGCGACTCATACCGCTGCTGGAATTCTGTGCCGTCTCCATCGCCGCCGACATCGTGCCCGTCACTGGCGAGAACCGCATCCTCGCCTTCCACGGACTGAAGCAGCTGAACCAGAACCCGTCGGTAGGTCTGAAGTCCATCATCGAGATCTGCGGACTTACTGGGCGCGAGCTCACCATGAGCGACATCGTCTTCAAGATCGGACCACGCATCAACGCCTCCGGACGTATGCAGAACGGTACCGAAGCCGTCGACCTGCTCGTGGAGCGCGACTTCCAGCGGGCACTGACGGAGGCCACGCTCATCAACGAGTACAACGAGCAGCGCAAGGACGTGGACAAGCAGATGACCGAAGAGGCCAACCAGATTATCGAGAAACTGGAAGACCAGAAACGACACGCCAGCATCGTCCTCTACGACGAGAACTGGAAGAAAGGTGTCGTGGGCATCGTCGCCTCGCGCATGACGGAAATGTACTTCCGTCCCACCGTCGTACTGACACGCTCGGGCGAGTTCGCCACTGGCTCCGCACGCAGTGTGGCTGGCTACGACATCTATGATGCCGTGAAGTCCTGCCGCGACATTCTGGAGAACTTCGGAGGACACACCTACGCCGTAGGACTGACGCTGCGCATCGAGAACATCCCCGAGTTCCGACGCCGTTTTCAGGAGTATGTCAACACCCACATCCTGCCTGAACAGAAAGAGGCCGCCCTCGACATCGAGGAGGAAGTGGACTTCAAGGACATCACCAAGAAGCTGCACAACGACCTGAAGCGCTTTGCCCCTCACGGCCCCGGCAACCCCAAGCCCATCTTCTGCACACGCAATGTCTATGACTACGGCACGTCGAAGGTGGTAGGGCGACAGCAGGAGCACATCAAGCTGGAACTGGTCGACTCGAAGTCCTCGAACGTCATGAACGGCATTGCCTTCGGACAGAGCCAGGCAGCACGCTACATCAAGTCGAAGCGCTCGTTCGATATCGTCTTCACCATCGAAGAGAACATCTACAAGCGCAGCGAGGTGCAGCTGCAGATTGAGGACATCAAGCCTTCGGAAACCGACAATTGATAATTGATAATTGACAATTAGAATGGACAGCAATAAAACGGCAAGCGCTGACGCTCCGGACAATTGTCAGTTGTCAATTGTCAATTATCAATCATTCTTGAAGAAATATTGGGGCTACGATGATTTCAGAGGCATACAGCGCGAAATCATCGAGTCGATAGGCAGCGGGCACGACACCTTGGGCCTCATGCCTACGGGTGGCGGCAAGAGCATCACCTTCCAGGTGCCGGCACTGGCACAGGAGGGAACCTGCATCGTCATCACGCCCCTCATCGCCTTGATGAAGGACCAGGTGCAGAACCTGCGACGACGAGGCATCAAGGCGGCAGCCATCTACTCAGGTATGTCGCACAGCGACATCCTCACCACCCTCGAGAACGCCGTCTTCGGACAGGTGAAGGTGCTCTACGTATCGCCTGAGCGCCTGTCGAGCGACCTCTTCCGCACCAAGGTGCGCCACATGAAGGTGAGTTTCATCTGCGTGGACGAGGCACACTGCATCTCACAATGGGGCTACGACTTCCGTCCCAGCTACCTCACCATCGCCGACATCCGTCGCGACCTTCCCAACGCCCCTGTACTGGCCCTGACAGCTACGGCCACTCCCGATGTTGTGGAGGACATTCAGGCGCGACTCGCCAGGAAAGCCGGCTTCACCAATCCGTCCAGTCAGGCCGGTTCATCGGGCAATACTCCCAACGCCAGTCGTCCCTTCAACGTCTTCCGCATGAGTTTCGAGCGGAAGAACCTTGCCTACGTCGTACGCACGACACCGGACAAGCAGCAGGAGCTCGTACATATATTAAATAATGTGGAAGGCACAGCCATCGTCTATGTTCGCAGCCGCCGTCGCACCAAAGAGGTGTCCGACATGCTGAACGAGGCCGGCATCAGTGCCACATTCTACCACGCAGGACTCGACAACACGACGAAGGACAGCCGGCAGAAAGCATGGCAACAGGACAAGACGCGCGTCATGGTGGCCACCAACGCCTTCGGAATGGGCATCGACAAGCCCGACGTGCGCGTCGTCGTACACATCGACAGCCCCGACAGCATCGAGGCATACTTCCAGGAGGCAGGACGCGCAGGACGCGACGGAAAGAAAGCCTACGCCGTACTGCTCTACAACGACAACGACGAGCGCAAGCTGCTGAAGCGCATCGCCGACACCTTCCCCGAGAAACCGTTCATACGACTCATCTACGACCATCTGGCCTTCTACTATCAGGTGGGCATCGGCTCCGGCTACAACACCATGTTCGAGTTCAACGTCGACGACTTCTGCCACAAGTTCCGCCACTTCCCCATTCAGGTACATTCCGCCCTAAAAATCCTGAACCGTGCAGGCTACATCGACTACATTGAGGAGCAGGAGAACCAGGCTCGCGTCATGTTCACCATCAGCCGCGACGACCTCTACCAGCTGCAGTATGCTGAGCCCAATGAGGAAAAGGTCATCACGGCCCTGCTGCGCAACTACGGAGGACTGTTCGTGGACTTCGGCTACATCGACGAGACCTTCGTAGCTTATCAGACGGGGCTCTCACGCCCGGTGGTTTACGAAACGCTGAAACGGTTGGCCATGAAACACATCATCCGCTTCATCCCCCAGAAGCACGTGCCCTATGTCAGATACCTGCAGCGACGCGAGCCCTCCGAGGAACTGGTCTTTAAGCCCGAGGTCTACGAGCTGCTGAAAGAGCGTTATGCGGAACGCATCCATGCGATGATTGACTATATCAAGACCTCCAACCAGTGCCGCAGCCGCCAACTGCTACGCTATTTTGGCGAGGAGAACAGTCACGACTGTGCACAGTGCGACGTCTGCATGACCTACAACAACACGCTGACCAACCGAAGGAAGACGGAGGAGGCACAGGCACTCATCCGCCAGCTGTTGGCCGATAAGCAGCAACATCCCATCACCATCCTGCGCAGTCTGCCCCTGCCTTACGAACAGATAGAGGTGGCACTGAGGGATATGAGCGAGGAAGAGCTGATTCGTGTCAGCGACGGATTCATACAGTTGGTATCATAACACCCGATACCATTCCCGCCACACCTATCATTTCTAGAAAAAAAATGTGGATGGCGCAGGACGCTGCCATCCACTATTATATGATAAGGCGGGAATCTGCAATTGCAGATAAAGAATCTTATCGGCGGCAAATATAGTACATTCTTCGTCAAAATGCAAGTTTTTGAGACAGAAATTTGCGATTTTAACATTGTGTGCGCTTACAAAACGTAAAAAAAGTAATGAATTGAAGATTTTTTACGCCAAATTGTTTGGCAATTAAAAGAAAATGCTTACCTTTGCAGCCGAATCGAAACATAAACAAGAAACAACAATGATGCAAATGACGGCAAACTTCTGGTGGTGGCGCTCGAGACTCCAATAGTCGCGAGGCACTGAGCCGTATTTGTTCATCAGTGAGATAAACGGAGGCTCGTCGCGACTGCGACGGGCCTCTTTTTTAGTCTGTTGCGCCCGCCGCAATGAACCACGACAAACGGAAAGATAACAATAAATAAAGAAAAGAATATGAACTATCAAGTTGACAAGAATGGCTATTACGGAGAGTTCGGAGGCGCATACGTTCCAGAGATTCTCTACGCCACAGTAAGAAATCTGCAGGAACAGTACCTTCCCATCATCGAGTCGCAGGAGTTCAAGGACGAATACCACGCCCTGCTGCGCGACTACGTTGGACGCCCCAGCCCGCTGTACTACGCAAAGCGCATGAGCGAGAAGTACGGATGCCATCTGTACCTGAAGCGTGAAGACCTGAACCACACTGGAGCCCACAAAATCAACAATACCGTAGGACAGATTCTGCTGGCCAAGAAGATGGGCAAGACACGCATCATCGCTGAGACAGGCGCCGGACAGCACGGTGTGGCCACCGCTACAGTATGTGCCTTGATGGGCATGAAGTGTGAGGTGTTCATGGGTGCCACCGACGTCGAACGCCAGCACACCAACGTAGAACGCATGAAGATGCTGGGAGCCGAAGTGCATCCCGTACGCACAGGCAACATGACGCTGAGCGATGCCTGCTCGGAAGCCATCCGCGACTGGTGCTGCCATCCCTCCGACACCTTCTACATCGTAGGTTCTACAATGGGGCCTCACCCCTACCCTGACCTCGTGGCACGCATGCAGAGCGTCATCTCGGAGGAAATCAAGTGGCAGCTGGAGGAGAAAATCGGCCGCGACTATCCTGACTACCTCATTGCCTGCATCGGCGGCGGTTCGAACGCTGCTGGTACCATCTACCACTATATGGACGACGAGCGCGTGAAAATCGTGCTGGCAGAGGCCGGCGGACACGGTTGGCAGACCGACTATACCGCTGCCACCATCCACAAAGGCACAACGGGCATCCTGCACGGCGCCAAGATGCTGGTCATGCAGAATGAGGACGGACAGATTGAAGAGGCTTTCACCATCAGCGCAGGTCTCGACTACCCCGGCGTCGGTCCCATGCACTGTAACATGGCGAAGAAGGGACGTACGAAGGTGCTGAGCATCAACGACGACGAAGCCATCCGTGGGGGCTACGAACTGACACGCATGGAGGGTATCATCCCCGCCATCGAGAGCGCCCATGCCATCGCCTCACTGCAGAAGCTGCAGTTCAAGAAGGACGACGTGGTGGTGCTCACCGTCAGCGGACGCGGCGACAAGGATGTGGAAACCTATCTGAAGAACAAAGAAATGGCAGGAGAATACGGAAAGTTTTAGTTCATAGTGCATAATTCATAGTTCATAGTTATGATTACCTATAAATATCAGACAACCAGCAAGACCATTCTCGCAGACCTCTACACCCCTGTAGGCGTGTACATGCGACTGCGCGACATCTATCCGCAGAGTGCGCTGATGGAGAGCTCCGACTACCACGACGCCAACAACTCGCGCTCGTTCATCGGCATCGGACCGATGGCAAACGTGGCTATCGGACACGGCATCGCCACCATCACCTTCCCCGACGGAAGCAGTGAGACTCATCACATCAACAAGGAATACGGCACGGCAGAGGCCATACACGCCCTCATCGACCGCATTCAGGTTGAAGGCGAGGACGCAGCTGCCTGCGGACTCTTCGGATACACCTCGTTCAATGCCGTGCGTTACTTCGAGAACATCGACGTGAAGGACGAGACGCAGGAGAAGAACGATGCACCCGACGTGCTCTATATATTATATAAGGTAGTGATTGTGTTCGACCACTTCAACAATACGCTGAAGGTGGTGAGCCTGTCCGAAAATGCAGAAAACGCTGAGAATACGGATATATCCGACGTTCTTAAGGCCATGAACCGCTCAAACGTCAAGGCCTACGACTTCCATCCCATCGGTGAGACGACAAGTCCACTGACCGACGAGGAGCACAAGGCGAACATCCGTCACGGCATCAAGCACTGCCTGCGTGGCGACGTCTTCCAGATCGTACTCTCGCGCCGCTTCATCCAGAAGTATGAGGGCGATGACTTCAAGCTCTATCGTGCCCTGCGTAGCATCAACCCATCACCCTACCTCTTCTACTTCGACTTCGGCGGCTTCCGCATCTTCGGTTCATCGCCCGAGACACATTGCCGCATCGAGCCAATAGCTAACAGCCAACAGCCAACAGCTTTCAGAGCCTACATCGACCCCATCGCTGGTACCACCAAGCGCACAGGCGACGCCGAGGCCGACCGCAAAGGAGCCGAGTACCTGCGCAACGACCCCAAGGAGAATGCTGAGCACGTGATGCTGGTGGACCTGGCACGCAACGACCTGAGCCGCAATTGTCACGGCGTGAAGGTTGACTTCTACAAGGATCTGCAGTACTATTCGCATGTCATCCATCTCGTCAGTCGTGTCAGCGGCGAACTCGACGAAGGCGCCGACCCCATCAAGGCGTTTATCGATACCTTCCCTGCTGGTACGCTGAGCGGCGCTCCCAAAGTACGCGCCATGCAGCTCATCAGCGAGTACGAGCCTCACAACCGTGGTGCCTACGGCGGCTGTATCGGCGTCATCGGCTTGGACGGTTCACTGAACCAGGCCATCACCATCCGTACGTTCGTCTCGCGCAACGGCGAGCTGTGGTTCCAGGCAGGAGGCGGCATCGTAGCCAAGAGCGACGAGGAGTACGAACTGCAGGAAGTGAACAATAAACTGGGAGCATTAAGACGCGCCATACTCATGGCAGAAAACATGTAAGGTTATGAAGATAGTCATCATCGATAATTACGACTCGTTTACATACAATCTGAGTCATTTGGTCAAGGAACTGGGAGCCGAGGTCACAGTATATCGCAACGACCAGTTCGAGTTAAGCCAGCTGGAGGAGTTCAGCAAGATCATCCTGTCGCCAGGTCCTGGCATTCCCTCTGAGGCAGGCCTGCTGCTCGACGTCATCCGCACCTATGCCGGCAAGAAGCCCATCCTGGGTGTCTGCCTGGGCCATCAGGCCATTGGCGAAGCCTTTGGCGGCAAACTGGAGAACCTCGCCGACGTGTTCCACGGCGTAGCCACAGAGGGCACGCAGTTTGGCAACGACGAACTGTTCTTCGGACTGCCTGAGCGCATCACCATGGGCCGTTACCACTCATGGGTAGTTTCAAAAGACGGGTTCCCCGACTGCCTTGAGATAACAGCTGAGAGCGACGAGGGACAGATCATGGCACTGCGTCATAAGACGCTCAACGTGCGCGGCATCCAGTTCCACCCTGAGAGTGTGCTCACACCCGAAGGCAAGAAAATGCTGCAAAACTGGATGTTCCTTTAATTATCCATTATCAATTGTCAATTATCAATTATAAAAATATGGCACAGACAATGAAAGACATCCTGAACAGGATGCTGAACCACGAGGAACTGTCTCGTGAAGAAATGAAGAATATCTTGATTGGTATCACCCAGAGTGAGTACCCCACGGAGCAGATTACGGCCCTGCTGACAGCCCTGCAGATGCGTGGCGTCACCGTCGACGAGCTGTTAGGCTTCCGCGATGGCATCCTGGAGACTGGCGTTCCCGCCATCCTGAATGCCGACCGCTACATCGATGTAGTAGGCACTGGTGGTGACCGTAAGAACACCTTTAACATCTCTACGACAAGCTGCTTTGTCATAGCTGGCGCAGGCTATAAGGTTGCCAAGCATGGTAACTACGCCGCTACTTCCGTATCAGGTGCCTCAAACGTCATTGCGCATCACGGCATTAAGTTCACCGACGATATCGACCAGCTGAACCGCTCGCTCGACGAGGCTGGCATCGTCTACCTGCACGCCCAGCTCTTCGCCAAGGCCATGAAGTTCGTTGGTCCCATCCGAAAGGCGCTGCAGTTCCCCACCATCTTCAACCTGCTGGGTCCGTTGGTGAACCCCTCACAGCCGAAGTGCCAGCTGCTGGGTGTGGCCAATCTCGACCAGATGCGTCTTTACAATCAGGTGTACCAGAAGATTGGCATCGACTACGGCATCGTCAACTCCATCGACGGTTACGATGAGATCTCGCTGACAGGCGACTTCAAGGTGACCACCAAGCAGTACGAGCGTATCTTCAAGCCTCAGGACCTGGGCTTCGAGATTGCCAAGCCCGAAGAGCTGGTGGGTGGTGCCACAGAGGAAGAGGCAGCCGCCATCTTCGACAGCGTTCTCGAGAACCGTGCCCTCCCCGCTCAGAAGAATATCGTCCTGGCCAACGCCGCCTTCGGCATTCAGGTGCTCGAGAAGGGTGAGAAGAGCATCGAGGAGTGCATCGACATCGCCCGTGAGTCCATCGACAGCGGCAGCGCTCTGCGTACATTCAAGAAGTTTGTTGAGTTAAATTCGTAATAACGATATAACGTTATAACGCCAAAGATTATGAAAGATGTCTTACAAGAAATAGTGGCTCACAAGCGTGCAGAACTCGAACTGATGCGTGCAAAGAAGCCATCGCTGCGACAGGCATTGCTCGACAGTCCGACGGGCATCATCGCCGAGTTCAAGCGTCGCTCACCGTCGAAGGGCTGGATCAAGGAGGAGGGACGTGCCGACCTGATTCCGCTGAGCTATCAGCAGAACGGCGCTGCTGCCCTGAGCATCCTCACCGACAAGAAGTATTTCGGTGGTCACGATGACTTTATCCGTACTGCACGCCAGTCGGGTGTCACGCTGCCCATCCTCTATAAGAACTTTGTCATCGATGAGTTCCAGCTCTACGAAGCCGCCTTGTGTGGCACCTCTGCCGTACTGCTCATTGCCGCCTGTCTCTCGAAGGAGAAGTGCAGCACACTCATGCGCTTGGCACATGAACTCGGACTTGAAGTCTTACTTGAAATGCATTCAGAAGAAGAACTGGGTTACTGCGAGTTAGAGCCTGACGTCTATGGTATCAATAACCGTAATCTCGGCTCATTCGTAACAGATATTGAGAACTCGTTCCGCCTGGCGGAACTGCTCCCCAAGGACGCTGTAAAAGTCAGCGAGAGTGGTATCTCCAGTCCTGACAGCATCCGCCAGTTGCGCGAAGCCGGCTTCCGTGGTTTCCTCATCGGCGAAACGTTTATGAAGACGCCCGACCCTGGCCAGGCTTTAAAAGAATTCATTGAAAAGATATGATAGTTAAAGTTTGTGGCATGCGCGACGGCGAGAACATCCGTCAAGTCGCAGAATTAGGAGTAGATTGGATTGGCATGATATTCTGGCCGAAGTCCCCACGTAACGTAACGATGATTCCGTCGCATGCAGGAATCATTCCCGACAGAGGAAACCTCTCACCTCTCACCTCTCACCTCTCACCTCTCAGAGTGGGCGTTTTTGTCGACGAGATGGCGCAGAACATCATCACCCGTGTTGTGAACTACCAACTCGACCTGGTACAGCTGCACGGTCATGAGACGCCAACGCTCATCCGCAACCTGCGTCGTACGTTGGCCGACATTCGTCCGGTGAAGTTCATCAAGGCCATCTCGGTGGGTAGTCGCGAGGATATCGCGACATACAAGGACTATGAAGACTGTGTGGACTACTTCCTGTTCGACACCAAGTGCCAGACGGTGGGCGGTAGTGGCAACCAGTTCGACTGGTCAGTGCTCGACGCCTACGATGGCGACCTGCCTTTCCTGCTGAGCGGCGGCATCGGTCCTGACGACGCAGAGCGAGTAAAAGCATTTCATCACCCCAAGTGCATCGGCATCGACCTCAACAGTAAATTCGAGGTGGAGCCAGGACTCAAAGACGTAGGGAAGCTAAAGAGCTTTCTTGAAAGGGTAAAAAGGTAAAAAAAAGTAAAAGAAATATGGCAAACAAGATTAACAAGCTGTTCGCCGAACGTGGCGACAAGAAATTCCTGAGCCTGTACTTCTGTGCCGGCAGTCCAACTCTCGACGGAACAGGCGAAGTCATCAAGACCATGCAGCGTCGCGGCATCGACTTCATCGAGGTCGGCATCCCCTTCAGCGACCCGTTGGCCGATGGTCCGGTCATCCAGACAGCAGCCACCAAGGCCCTGAAGAACGGCATGACCGTCAGCCTGCTGCTCCAACAGCTGCGTGCTATCAAGGACGAGGTGCAGATTCCCCTCATCCTCATGGGCTATCTCAACCCCATCCTCCATTACGGCATCGACCGTTTCTGTGCCGACGCCGCAGAGGCTGGCGTCTCTGGTCTCATCATCCCTGACCTTCCCTTCGACGACTATCTCAACACCGTACGCCCTGCAGCCGATAAGTACGACCTCCGTGTCATCATGCTCATCACGCCTGAGACGTCGGAAGAGCGCATCCGCTTCATTGACGACAATACCGACGGTTTTGTCTACATGGTCAGCTCGGCAGCCATCACCGGTGCCCAGAAGTCCTTTGACGAACAGAAGCAGGAGTACTTCCGTCGCATCAACGCCATGCAGCTGCGCAACCCGCGTATGATTGGCTTCGGCATCAGCAACAAGCAGACGCTGAAAGCTGCGCAGGACAATGCCGCAGGTGCTATCATCGGCTCTAAGTTCGTCACGCTGCTCGACGAGGCCAACGGCAATGCTGAACAGGCCCTTGACCAGCTCTCCGACGCACTGTCGCGCTGAAAACGATTACGTTATAAAAAAACTTAATTAGTTCGTAGTCTCGTGCTTTTTCACTACCTTTGCACGAAACTACGAACTAATCACGTTAAGACATGAAAAAGCTACTGCGTACAACACTCCTTTGTTTGCTACTTCCCCTTTTCGCTTATGCGCAAGGTTGGAATGATACACAATACAAGCAAATAGAGCAAAGCATCCAATCTCCGCATATTAATGGCAACGATTATCTGATAACCAAGTTTGGTGCTAAGCCATCAGCTACGGCAGCCCAGAATCAGAAAGCCATACAAAAGGCCATCGACAAATGTTCGAAGAAAGGAGGTGGTCGTGTCATCGTGCCTGCCGGACAGACTTTCATGACTGGCGCCATCACGCTGAAAAGTCATGTCAACCTGCACGTTGAAGAAGGTGCCGTACTCCAGTTTGCATTCGAACCGGAGCTGTACCCCATCGTCGAGACATCATGGGAGGGAATTGAGTGTTTCAACCTATCTCCCTGCGTTTATGCATTCAAGGCTACCGACATCGCTGTCACAGGCAAAGGTACCATTGACGGTGGTGGTTCACGCCAGACGTGGTGGCCGTGGGTTGGTTCTGCGAAGTATGATTGGAAAGAAGGCATGATTAGCCAGAAGCTGGAGGCACGTCCTCGTCTGCTGAAGAACGGCGAAGACGGCATTCCCATGTACGATGAGAAGGGCCAGCGCTCGCCGGAACGTGTCTTTGGTCCCAAGGACGGTCTGCGTCCGCAGCTTGTTTCTTTCAACAAGTGTGAGCGCATTCTGCTGGAGGATGTCACTCTGCTCCGCTCACCTTTCTGGGTCATCCATCCACTACATTCTACAGACATCACCGTACGTCGTGTCAAGATGATTAACGACGGCCCCAACGGTGACGGCTGCGACCCTGAGTGTTGTGACCGCGTACTGATTGAAGACTGTTTCTTCAGCACTGGCGACGACTGCATTGCCATTAAGAGCGGACGCAACCGCGACGGCCGTGAGCGTAACATGCCCTCGAAGAACATCATCATCCGCAACTGCGAGATGAAGAACGGTCACGGAGGCGTTGTCGTCGGCTCTGAGATTTCCGGCGGCTGCCAGAACGTCTATGCCCACGACTGCGTGATGGACTCACCTAACCTCGACCGTGTGCTGCGCATCAAGACGAACTCCTGCCGTGGTGGCATCATCGAGAACATCAACATGCGCGACATCAAGGTCGGTCAGTGTGGCGAGGCCGTCATCAAGATCAATCTCGACTACGAACACCACGAAGTATGCTGTCGAGGCTATAACCCGACGGTACGCAACATCAATGTCGAGAAGGTCACCTGTAACAAGTCGAAGTATGGCGTTCTGGTCATTGGTCTCGACACCATCTGCAACGTCTATAATGTCAACGTCAAGGACTGTCAGTTCAATGGTGTGGCACAAGGCAACAAAATAACAGGACAGACTCGTGACATCCGCTACGACAACTACCTTGTCAACGGCTCGCTCTGTCTGACGGAAATACCCTACAAACACTACTCTGAGTGGATGACATACTCGGAGATGAAGCGCACACCGAAGTCCTACCTCCTCGACTTCTCCCAAAAGCCCAAGTGGTCGTATGTCATGGGTATCGAACTGGAGGGTATGCTCGACACCTATCTCAGATATGGTGGCGAGGACATCCGGCGTTACTGCCTAGAGTACACAGACACGATGATTAACGAGAAAGGAGACATCCGAGGCTATGATATTCTCGACTACAATCTCGACAACATCCGTACTGGCCATTTCGTCACCCGCATGTACCAGCAGTGGCCTGAGGCCAAGAATCTGAAGGCCATGCAGCTCATGATGAAGCAGCTGCAGGAGCAGCCACGCACCATTGCCGACAAGGTCTATTGGCACAAGGCCATCTACGCCTATCAGGTTTGGCTCGATGGCATCTTCATGGGTCTGCCCTACCGCTGTCTGACCGCCCCCATCACGGAAAAAGCCGGGTTGGGCAAGCGCAAACCCCTTGAGGCTGATATCAGGATTAATAACATCTACAACGATGCCGTCAACCAGTTGAAGATTACATACGAACGTACGCTCGATGCCAAGACAGGCCTGAACCGTCATGCCTACGACGAGACACGCAAGTCTTTCTGGGCCGATAAGGAGACTGGTCTCTCGCAGCATTGTTGGGGACGCGCTCAAGGATGGTACACAATGGCTCTCATCGAGGTGCTCGATGCCCTGCCCGAGAGCTACAGCCGTCGTTCTGAGGTCATCGACCTGCTACAGAAAGACTTCGACGCCATCCTTAAGTGGCAGGACAAGAAGAGTGGTGTGTGGTATCAGGTGATGGACTCGCCCGAGCGCAAAGGCAACTATCTGGAGAGCACGTGCTCGGCTATGTTTACCTATGCGCTGCTGAAAGCCTACCGTAAGGGATATGTTGGTGCCAAGTATCGTGATGCCGGCATCCGTGCCTATAAGGGAATCATCAACAAGTTCATCCGTGTCAACGCCGACAAGACGATTTCGCTCACAAACTGCTGCAGCGTGGCTGGTCTTGGTCCTGCTGTTACTCCTGAGGTTGAAGCTGCCATGAAGAGGGTGAATCCCAAGGGTAGTGTCAAGGAGAATCGCCGTCGTGACGGAGGCTACGACTATTATCTGTCGGAGCCTATTCGCGACAACGATGCCAAGGGTCTTGGTCCGTTTATCTGGGCTTCGTTAGAGATGGAGCAGCTGGGCTACAACACACAGAGTACCACGACAGAGATTGATCGTCAGACCGTTGTCACACGCAACAATCCCATTATCACAGAGGCCGACCCGCTGGCTTCGCTCACCGTCGGCAACGGCCACTTCGCTACGACGGTCGATGTTACAGGCCTGCAGTCGTTCCCTTTTGATTATGAGGCAGGTGTGCCTCTGACAGCCATGTCCGACTGGGGATGGCATAAGTTCGAAAACACCAATGGTCTGACTCCCAAGGACTCCGAGAAGTCCTTTGACCTCGGTCACGGCCATCCCGAAGTATATGCCGTCGAGTATAAAGCCTCCAAGGGCGATGATGCCCGTCGTGTAGCGGCTACCGAGTACTTTCGTGTGAATCCCCACCGCTTGAATCTCGGTGTCATCGGTCTCGACATGAAGACCACCGATGGCAAGCAGCTGCAGCTGAAATACCTGACGGACATTCATCAGGAGTTGCAGCTCTACAACGGAAAGATTGAGTCACAATTCATAGCCAACGGTTCGCCCGTCGATGTTACCACAGCGGCCTTACAGAACAAGGATGCCGTTGTCTATCGCATCAAGACCCCCCTCTTGAAGGACGGACGCGCCCATGTGGCCATCCGATTCCCCTATCCTACGGGCAAGCATGCCGATGGTGCAGCCGACTGGACGAAGCCGGAACGTCACATCTCACGTATCGTCAGTTCGGACAAAAGCTCAGCCGTTATCGAACGTGTCATCGACTCCACACGCTACTATCTGATGCTCAGCTGGCAAGGCGATGCATCCCTGCAAGAGTGCGACCGTCACTATTTCGAGTTATCAACCACCGACGACGTGCTGGTCTTCAAGGCTGAATACAGCCAACAGCCAACGGCCAACAGCCAACAGCTCATCTACGAACAGGAACTCAAGGCCATCATCCCCAGTTGGAACAGATGGTGGCAGGAAGGTGCTATTGCCGATTTCAGCCAGTGCACCGACCCTCGTGCCCGAGAACTGGAACGACGTGTGGTACTGTCGCAGTATCTGACACAGGTGAACTGCACCAACAATATGCCGCCACAGGAGACCGGTCTGACCTATAACTCGTGGTTCGGACGGCCACATCTGGAGATGGCGTGGTGGCACCTCGTGGACTTTGCACTCTGGAATCGTCCGCAGATAGTCGAGAAGATGCTCGACTGGTACAACACGACAGCCTACCCCGTTGCCCGTCAAATCGCTGAGCGTCAGGGTTTCAAGGGTGTCCGTTGGATGAAGATGACCGACCCGTGGGCTGGCGAAGCTCCGTCAAACACGGGCAGCTTCCTCATCTGGCAACAGCCACACTACATCTATATGGCCGAGGAAATGTATCGTGCGAACCCTACTGTCGAGACACTGAAGAAGTACGGTGAGCAGGTGGAGGCGACCGCCACGTTCATGGCCGATTTCGTGAGTTATGATGCAAAGAAGAAATGCTACTTCCTGCAAGGTGCTACCGCCATGCAGGAGTCGATGACCAAGGACTTCTCGTATAACCACCCCTTTGAGCTGGCCTACTGGCAGTATGGTCTCAGCGTTGCCAATGCGTGGCGCGAGCGTCAGGGCAAGGCCCGCAACAAGCAGTGGGACGACATCGTCAACAACATGTCGCCCCTGCCAAAGGACAAGCATGGCATCTACACAGCCGGCCTGCCCAAGGGCAAGACCGACAACCTCAAGAGCTTCGACCCCTTCGATGCCGTCGCTTCCGGTGCCAAGCCCGTTGTCTCTACGGAGACCTTTGAAGAGAAGTGCCGCAACGACCACCCGGCCGTTCTCGGTCCCTTCGGCATGCTGCCCCCAAGTTCTGTCAGCTGCGATAGCATCGCTGCTCAAAAAACGCTCGACTGGGTGATGCAGAACTGGAACTGGGCCACCACATGGGGTTGGGACTACGGCATGACAGCGATGGCTGCTGCCCGTCTCGGACAGCCTGCAACAGCCCTTCAGGCCCTGCTCATCGACACGCAGAAGAACACCTACCTCAAGAACGGCCATAACTTCCAGACCGCCGACCGCCTGCGCATCTACCTGCCCGGCAACGGTGCCCTGCTGACGGCTGTTGCCATGATGTGTGCCGGCTGGGACGGCTGTCCCTCAGTCAACAATCCCGGTTTCCCACAGGACGGCACTTGGAACGTGCGCTGGGAGGGACTGCAGCGTATGCAATAAAAAAAAGACAAACCACATACAATGAAGAAACTCGTTTTATTTCTGACACTTGCAATTCCTTATATTGCATCTGCAACAACCTACTACGTCTCACCTACAGGCAACAGCACGACGGCAACGTCGAAAGATGCCCCGGGAAGCCTGACCGTCATGGTCAAAAAGCTGGCAGCCGGTGACGTGCTGTATCTGCTCGACGGCCAATACGACCTGACATCGACACTAAGCATCAACAACAGCGGAAACGAGGACAACTATATCACCATCTGCGCTGCCGACGGCGCCACGCCCATACTGGACTTCCGCCAGCAGGCCAACGGCAACAACATGAACGGCGTGAAGGTGTCGGGCGATTACCTCTATATCAAAGGACTTACCATCCGCTATGCCGGCTATAAGGGCATTTGGCTTGAGAAAGCCAAGTATTGCGTGCTGGAGCATCTCGATGTCTATGGCTGCTGCAATTCAGGCATCCAGTTGCGTAGCGGTGGCTACAACACCGTCGTGAACTGCGACTCGCACGATAATTTCGACTATCAGGACAAGGGCGGCAATGCCGACGGATTTGCCGACAAGCAGGGCGAGGCATGCCCTGGCAATGTGTATATCGGCTGCCGGGCCTGGAACAACTCCGACGACGGATGGGATTCGTACCAGCGTGTCACAAGCGGCACCCCCACCGTCTATATTAACTGTATCACCTACAACAACGGCCCCGCAAGCTACAATCTGTCGGAACATCCGAGAGTCGTCGGCGTAGATGCCGGTTTGGACTGCTTTAAGGGCAAGGACCTGAAGCACTTCCCGAACGGCGGCAATCCCAACGGATTCAAGTTGGGTGGTAAGAGCACCAAACACAATGCCGAACTCTACCGATGCCTGGCCGTAGGACACCGTGCCAAGGGATTCGACCAGAACAGCAACGCCGGTAATATGCTGATTGTGAACTGCACGTCATACAAGAACAACCGCAACTACGGCTTCTACAACAACAACGGCTATCACCTGACCATCTACAACAGCATCAGCCTCTCAGGCGAACAGGCCGACGACTTTCAAAGTGCCGTCACCACCGAGAGCCACAACACATGGAGCAAGGGCTTCTCCGTGAGCGAGAACGACTTCGAGAGCCTCGATGTCAAAGGCATGATACTGTCTCCCCGACAGGCAGACGGCACCCTGCCCAACACACTGCTCCTACACTTGAAAGCAACAGCGACGAACCTGATTGACAAGGGCATGGAGTGCGGTAGCGACATGTTTGAAGGCGACAAAATTGGCGACCACTTGACCTACAACGGCACGTGTCCCGATTTAGGCTGCTATGAGTATGGCGATTCTACAACGGGTTTCCTCAACATCGAGACCGACAAGGAACTTTACAACGCTCACGCGCTTTCCTATGATTTGCAGGGCCACAAGATAGGCGACAGCTACAAGGGCATATTCATCCAGTCGGGCAGGAAATTCTTACGCTGACCGCAAACCTTTTTTCTTCACACACCGCAGAGTTACACTTTGCGGTACTTTATTGCGTATCTTTGTAATGTAAAAGCGAGACACAAGCGAGTGGCTTGCTCAAGGCAAAGAGCGACACTTCACACACACGAACTTACTGAATCTCCCAACCAATGGCAGAGGCACCCAGAACGGCAGCCGAAGCACCGTCGAGACCGCTGACCAGGAACTGGGCCTTGTTCTTGAAGATAGGCATCACGTGGGCGTTGTAAGCCTCGCGGATGGGCTTCATAATCAGGTCGCCAGCTTTCACCATTCCACCGAAGAAGATGAAAGCCTCGGGCGAGGAGAACGCCGCAAAGTCGGCACAGGCCTCGCCAAGCATCTTGCCCGTAAACTGATAAATCTCGTTAGCCAGTTCGTCGCCCTTGCCGGCAGCAATAGAGACGTCGAGCGAGGTGATATCCTCGGGTTTCATGTCGCGCAGTAACGACGGACGGTCGGTCTTCGCCAGCAGTTCACGGGCCGTACGGGCCACACCCGTTGCCGAGCAGTAAGTCTCCAGACAACCCTTACGGCCACAGCCGCACAAACGGCCTTCCTCACCACGCACCATCGTCACATGGCCCAGCTCGCCGGCAAAGCCGTCGTGACCGTAGAGCAGCTGTCCGTTGACAACGATACCACTGCCCACACCCGTTCCGAGGGTGATGACGATGAAGTTCTTCATGCCACGAGCCACACCATAGACCATCTCGCCCA